>ENA-OSEY01000010-OSEY01000010.1-marine-metagenome-genome-assembly--contig:-NODE-10-length-163058-cov-5.609157_pt1 | contig 163058 bp, 141 predicted proteins | sample MGYA00248465_ERZ534230 | MGnify/ENA primary metagenome ERZ534230 (study PRJEB26409, sample SAMN06344110) | marine metagenome | isolation source: Sea water from surface | place: Atlantic Ocean:Southern... | reverse complement strand
CAAGGAAGACTAGAGGTCCTTGAATTCGATATCGTTCTCTTCCCCCGTCTGAAGGTCCTTGATTCTGACTTTTCCTGAGTCCCACTCCGCGGGCATGACCATGACGAGCCTCTCAGCACCAGTCCTCTCAGCGTGCTTGAATACCCACTTCATCTTCTTGGGCTCCAGGACAAGGTCAACCGTCCTTCCCGCCCTCCTAAGCCTGGATGACACCTCCATTGCCGCGCCCCTCAAGGACTCGTCCATTGAGAAGACCACATCGGATACCCTGCTGGAGATGTCCGGAAGCAGTCCTTTATCGGACAGGAGCTCCATAATCACCATGTCCCCGAATCCGAATCCAGTTGCCGGTAGATCCCTCCCCCCGAGGGTGCCGATGAGCTTGTCGTACCTACCTCCTCCGCAGATCGCCCTGAGCTCCCCCCCTCTGTCTTGAGCCTCGAAGACGGGGCCGGTGTAGTACGCCAGACCCCTGACTACCGAGGCGTCGAATGTTGTCCAATCTGATATCCCATAGGACTCAAGAAGCTGGAAGAGCCTCTCCAGCTCGGATACAGCCATGCTGTCTGGGGAGAGCATGTCCCTCAATTCAGGAAGATCTGTCACACTGAGTACTGATTGTATGGTTGTGATAGAGCTGTCACTGATCCCTAGGTCTGAGAGCTGGGCTGACACGGTCTCCTCTGGGAGCTTGTCCATCTTGTCCACTATCACGCAAGTCTTGGTGAAGGAGTCCCCCTCTATTCCGAGTGACCCCAGTACCTCCTCCAGTACCTTTCTGCTGCTTATCCTGACAACTACGTCATCATGAGTAAGGCCCACGCTTTCGAACATGTGAACCATCACTGATAGGAGCTCTGCATCTGCTTCGATTCCCTCCATTCCCCATATGTCGACATTCCACTGGTAGTGCTCCCTTCCCCTCCCTCTTTGGGTCCTCTCATACCTCCAGCACTGCGGGATTGAGTACCACTTGATGGGCAATGGCAGGGCACCTGACCTAGCCATGACCATCCTAGCGAGCGATGGTGTCATCTCCGGTCTTAGGGATATCTTCCTCCCTCCTTTGTCCTCAAAGTTGTACAGTTGCTGGGTTATCTCCTCTCCCTGCTTCCTTGTGTAGAGCTCCTCGTGCTCTATGATTGGGGAATCGTACTCCTCGAACCCATGTGAGAGCGAGGATGCATGGAATTTCTGAAACAGCCAGTTCCGCAGACGCATATCCTCAGGATAGAAGTCTCGAGTTCCGCGCACGCCCTGTGCCATGACTTCGCCACGAACTTGACCACTTCAAGCCCTATGGCTCTCCGAAGTCTCATCGCTCCTTTACGGAGGGGTTCAACCTTCTCCATATCCAGTATGTCAAGGCAACGAGAGCTACGGCCCATCCAGGAGTGATAACGAGGATGGCGAATGCGGCGATGAGTCCCTCTATCACGAATCCGGCTACGCAAGCTCTGCTTCAAGGGTTGCTAGTGTATGTGTCCTGGTTTCTCCATAGTCATCGGTGAATGACGATGGTAGTTCATCGCCAAGTTGGACTATGAATTCATCCTCTCCCCCTGGTAGCGTATCGATTGGCGCTTCGGCCCCCTCAGGCACATTCCTGTAAAGCGGTCGTGGCTCCAGCTCGAAGTCGCCAGACAGAATGTAGAGTGGCCACGGGCCTGCTTCAGAGCTGGTTGGCACCATGCGATTAACGAGGACGTACCTGTTCATTCCTATGAACAAGGACGCAGTGACGCCCCAGAACAGGAGGATGATCGATATACCATTGGGGTTCGATGGGTTCCAAGGGTCGTCTACGTTGACTAGCAGATCGATGAAGTAAGAGCCCATGAGAACGGAGAACATTATCGGGAATCCGAGGTACATGATGTAGTCCCACCACTTACCTATCCACCAATCGTTATCTCCGGTGTTGATGAAGTCATCACGGAACGAGGAGACTCCATTGTCCAGGTAATCCCTGAAGCTGAAGCCCTCGACCCCGTTCTCAGACTGCCAGTGCCTGTACCTGCTCCAGCCATACTTCCAGATGCTGTAGGCGATGAACAGACCACTGAACATAAGCCCGTAGCCCCAGATATGGTCTTGGACCTCCAGGAACTGGGGGAATGCGACGCCTGTCGCCGTGTCCATCTTGATCCATAGTGCGGCACTCGGGAGGCCAAAGAGGAAAATCGCCACGCTAGTGAAACCTACGGCCTGTGACCTATCGACTCCGTGATCGACGAAGTTTCTGACACACAGCTCGACTGTGGAGATCATCGATGTCAAGGCAGCGAATGAGAGTGCAAGGAAGAAGACGGTTACCATCACTACCTGTACTATGGGCCCTCCCGGAGCCTGTGCGAAGACTTCGGGCAGAACTAGGAATGTGATGGCGGAGCTCCCAGCACCCACGGCACTAAGGGGATCGTCGACAACTGCGAAAACTGCCATCATTACTGTCAGTCCGGCGATGATGCTGATGCTGTTGTTTGCTAGGCACATGGTTGCGGCGTTCAGGGTGGTATCCTCGTCTTTCCTCATGTAGACGGAGTAAGTGATTGCCATGCCCATTCCCGCTGAGCAGGACCATGCTGATTGGGACAGCCCGCTAATCCATGTCTCCGGTTCCATCAGATACTCAGGCTGGATGCTGAACATGTAGACAAATCCGTCCAGTGTTCCATCATTTAGGTCCATAACGAATGCGAGGAAGAGAGCGGAGAAGAGAAGGATGAACAGAGAGACCATGAGAATGACGTTTACCTTCTCTATAGCCTTGGCCCCTCTCCATATCGCTGCCATGGTTATTACAACAGCAATTGCTTGGAACATTATAACATCAGTTGGTGATTGTAAGAATGAGTTCCAAACCTCGGTGGTGTCTACCTCGCTTCCCAGTCCCCCTCTGACTGCGGTCTGGAAGTAATTTAGGCACCATCCGGTCACTACGGCGTAGTAGAACCCTATGGCCGTAGATATCCAAGCGGTCCAGAGGCCCATCCAGGCGAAGTTCTTTCCAGCGAATATTCGAAAGGTTCCGACAGTTCCAGTCCTACTCCTCTTCCCAAGAGCGAACTCCGCGATAATCAGAGGAACTGACCAAATGAAGAGGAAGATTAGCCAAGGAACCAAGAAGGATCCTCCTCCGTTAGCACCCACCATTCTGGGGAATCTCCAGATGTTACCTGTTCCAATCGCCGCCCCAATAGTTGCGAAGATAAGCCCCAGACGACCACTGAATTCGTCTGACCCTGCTTCAGCCATCAGGAGTCCTCCAGATCGTAATCATCTGGTAGCCCGATTACACCACCTTCATCGTCGAACATCGCTCGTAGTGTTAGACCAAGTCCACCCCATACGAAGCTGGCAATAACTACGAACATCATGAGCGAAAGAACGCTCGAGCCGAAGGAGGCCCTGTAGGGTATTGCTAACTCGTAGTAGTTGCCACCCTCCAGTGTGGGGTAAGTGAACGGGAATGCCCCGTTGGTAGTACCCAGCATCGCCTTGTACTGTATCTTGCCAACTGAGGTGTCAGGAAGGGGAATCTGGGAGTATAGGACCGTTCCGTTGGAGCCATCCAGCAAAATGCATTGTGTGTCTTGCCCCTCTGCGGGAACGGAGAAGGCAGCCATCTTCCAAGGAACGTCGATCCACTCTGTCGGGCCGAAGTCATTTTGTTGTCTGTTGGGCTGTACAAGTCTCCACATCAGATGAGTCATGTTGATGTCCGTGGAGTAAGGGAAGGATTCGTCGAGACAGAGGGATATCGGTATATCCCCGTTACCGACTTCGACCTCCGATGGTTCTTGCAGCCACTGGCTGACAGTGGTGTTCTCGAGTCCAACTATAGCTCGGTATCTGGGGTCATCGGCCATCTCTACCATGTAGAACGGTACTCCGAGATTTCTAACCGCGATGTGAGCTATGTCGTCGGGATGCTGGTGGAAGGCGGTTCCAATCTCCATGGTATAGCAGTACGAGTTGTGCACACCATAGTGCCAGTCACAGAAGTCGCCAGTGGTGGGATAGAGATCTGAGGACTGCATGGGGGCGTAGTCCGTCATCTCTCCCATCTTGACACCGTGGTACACTAGAAATTCGTCATCAGGGGTGTAACATCCTGTGCAATGCCCCCAAGGCCAAAGAACAAGCTCTGAGAATGAGTGCCAGCTGAGTGTAGCCTTGAAGTCCGAGAATCCGTCTTTATCGTCATCATTCATCTCGGTCATGTCCTGAATCAGCTTCGTCTCCGGCTCGCTGTTGCCTCCCAACCAGTCCTCGTCAATCAGACCATCGCCGTCATCATCGTTACCATCCACGTGGTCCTCATTCAGACGATTATCGCCATCTTGATCTACTGTATCTACGGGTCCGTTGTAGACATCATTGTTGGCTCCGGCATCACCTGCATAGCACATGCCCGGGAAGAGGGGCCCTGTTGCACCCAGTGGGGCGCCCCACTCATACTGGAAATTGCGATTCAAATCCACGCCATCACAGCTTGGATCTGGTTCCTCGTCAACATCTGGTATCGGGGTGACTCCTGTGACAGTGTTGTCTCTCAAGTTCTTCCTCCATCCGGAAGTAGGGCAGTTCTCCCAGGCCGTTGGTCCGCAATAGACCTCTCTATCGTACCTGTTACCATCTACGTTTAGCATTGGGATTAAGTACATCTCCCTGGTATTTACCATATCAGTGATGAACTGCTCTGAGAAGTCCTCGTCCACTCCTAGGTCGCCGGGCCCACAGGGGTTCCCATCGCCGTTACTGTCTTGATAGGATGAATTTAGAGAAAGGCAATCCCCGTCGTTATCGATCCCGTCCCAGCCATCCTCGTCTATCAGGCCGTCACCGTCGTTATCGACTCCAGCCATCCCATAGTAGTAGGCGATTGTCTCTAGGAAAAGCATGGGGACCTCATATGACATCCACTCCCTAGCATGGAAATTCCCTGCTAGCATGATATCTGGCCTATCGTCATAGTTTCCGCAGTCCCCTACGAAGTCATTACACTCACCCCCATGTACATCTGCGGTGATTTTCATCCATGGGCTATCGTGGTTGTAGTGCCATCCTTGGTAAGTTCCGCGGTTTGTCTCCTCGCCACGAGCATTCAATCCACCGTTCATTCCGTCATGGAATGTCATAATCTCGGAGTTCTGATCGGCTAGATTCTGCATCCTCTGCTTCATTGTGAAGTAATCGTGATACTCTCTGAACTGTACCCTGCTGTCGCCCCCCCAAGGGAAAATCTGGAATGTGTACTCGTCGGACCAGATATCTTGTGGGGCTAGCCCCTCCTCGGACTCCTGCGCGGCGACCGGGGCAATTACAGATGCAGGAGCCAAAACCGAGAGTAGCAGAGGCAGGAGCATGGCTAGTACTGTTGTGCCCTGGCTTTTTGCCGGTCCGGATGACAGTCTGCGAGTTGTCATGCAATAGCCCGGAAAGGAGGATACGTATTGAATCCCTCGTTAATCGGTCCAAAGGACCGAGCTGGGTTTATGTGTAGGTGCCTATCGCCCAAACCATGGAACAGCTGGACGAGTTCATGGCAGGAGAGTCAATTTTAGCTGGTTTCTCCAGTGGAACCATGGTGGTCATGTTGGGGGTCTTGGCTTTGAGCGCTAGTGCGGGATTCTCTTCCAGGAGGATTCTTTTCCCGAGGTTGATGAATCTAATTTCAAAGACTGATAGGATCGATGGCAGGTCTCTTTTGGCACCGGCTTCCCTTGGTTGGATGGTTGGATTCTTGGTGTTCACCCTGTCGATAGATTGGTTGACCTCTAATTCTGAACCGATATGGGATTCAGGAATGGTGGAGAGGCTGAACTCCTACTCCTATGCTGGCTTCGTTCTTCTTATGCTGGTAGCCGCTTACAGGCTGGTTGACTACCTTGATGCATTTATTGTCGTTGAAGGAGAGAATCTAGCTGCGAGGAGGTCACTGGCTAGTGTTGCTGAGTCGGTCGGGAGGGTTGCTGTAGTAGTCTGTGGAGTCTTCATAATGGCAGGCCTTGCAGGAGTAAACCTCAGTGGCCTGATTGCGGGACTTGGGATAACTGGTCTCGCGCTGGCATTAGCGGCTAAGGATACTGTCGCAAACATATTTGGCGCAATCAGCATATTGATTGATCAGCCCTTCAATGTGGGCGACTGGATTATTGTTGATGGTGTGGAGGGCGAGGTGGTGACAATCGCACTCAGAACTACATTGATTAGAACAAGTGCTGACACTCTTGTCACGGTTCCTAATTCCAATATCACTAACTCATCAGTTGAGAACTTCAGTCAGAGAAGATTCAGGAGGATTAGGCCGATATATGAGTTTGAAGCTAATAGTGATCAGCAGGATATCAGGAATTTCTGTGAATCTTTGTTGGAGCAGGTTACATCTGACCCCAGATCGACTAAAAAGGATGATTCTTGGGTAAGAATAAGCTCTGTTGGGCCTTCGAAGATAATCGTCCAGACTAATTTCTACTGCGACTCTTCAGCCAAGTCGGAGAGAGAGATGAAGGAAGATGTGGCATTAATGGCAAAGTCCAGAGCCGCAGAGTTCGCATTGAAGTTCCATGAGCCTAGATTCAGGGAAAGCCACGCTGTCTGAGGTGTACAGAATGGGAGTGCTGATTCTAATTAGGCACGGACAGTCTGTTTGGAACGCAGAGAATAGATTCACAGGCTGGACTGATGTTGAGCTATCAGAGAGGGGAGTGGCCGAGGCCGAGAGGGCAGGGGATCTACTTTCAGAGATTAGGTTTGGTGTGGTCCATACCAGCGGGCTCATTAGGGCCCAGAAAACGGCTGAGATAATAATGTCCAGAAATAATGTCTCTGGAAAGATACCTGTAATGAAGGACCAGCGACTCAATGAGAGGCACTATGGGGATCTCCAGGGCCTGAACAAGGCGGAGACTGCAGAGAAACATGGGGCAGAACAAGTACACATCTGGAGGCGTTCATTCGATGTTCCACCCCCCGGTGGAGAGAGTCTGAAGATGAATGCTGAGAGGACCATTCCCTACTTCGAAGAAGAGATAGTACCGGATCTCAAGGACGGGAAGAATGTGTTAGTTTCTGCACATGGGAATTCTCTAAGATCTATAGTGATGCACATTGAGTCAATCAGTCCCGAGGAAATCGTGTCGTTGGAAATCGCTACAGGAACGCCAATGTTCTACAAATATGACATCGAGTCCGGGGAATTGACCAGGGAGTAGCTTCCTACCTCATGAGAACCATGGATGCTTTCCGAAATGATTCCTCGGGATCCTTTTCTTGTTCTTGATTTGCCATTTGAATCCCCGAGTAACTGAGAAAAGATACCTCTTCAATTTAGGCCTGATGTAGAATAAATACGCCAAGGAAGCGGCAATCCTATTCCATTCGGAGAGAAGGTGAGGATGGACTCTTATCCTAAGTATCGTGCTTTTTTCGTCAATCTCTGAGATTGACCATTCAACGAATGACTGCTTTCCACCATCTCTGCCAATCATCAGGGAATACCCCTCGCCCTCATCCCATGTCTGGAACTCTCTGATCAGGACAAATCCATTGAGATACTCCAAGGTGTCCACTGATTCCCTTCCGGGCCAGTTCTGAACCGTGTTCTTTAGACAGAATGGATGTGAGTCATTTAGGTTTCCCGGCGAGCTAATTGCGTTCCAGACCACTGACTTGGGAGCGTCTATGACAACTGAGTTCTCAGCGTAAAATGGCCAGCCTCTCATACTGTTGAGATTTGACTGGATGATTTAGATTTATGTGTGTGTCCGGACGGCCGGATTCCCCGACCGCCCGGATTACGTTTTTACATTGGTTTCTACAATTATCGTTTTACCGACTATTCCATCTTTGCAGCGTACCAGATCATCATACCGAACGCGCCCTTGTTGACCAAGTCAGCGATGTTGTACAGTATGTTCATGTCGTCTGTACCCATGCCGTCGATGGTTCCAGCACCCATTAGGTAGCCAAGTGGGTAGATTGCCCAGCCAACAGTTACGATCATCCTCATTGCGTTGAATGCGTACTGAACGCTTGGACTACCAGTCTCTGAAGCCTCCTTGACGTCTCCGGACCATAGCTCGTATAGGATGTATCCCCATCCAGCCATTCCGATGACCCACCAGATTTCTGCTGACAGATCGATGGTGCTGTCCATTGCTCCGGACTCTCCGAAGAATCCAGCGACTAGCATGACCAGAGATGCTACCATGAGGTTCCTGAACATGACGAAAGTTCCTACACCGATAGCGGCTAGGATTAGATAGAACTCTACTACCTGCAGAGGGACTGTTATGAGCCAGTCAATGTATCTGTAGACTAGAGGAGATCCGTCTCCCATTGCCCATACTTCTCTCATGTATGTGTAGTGGTACCATGCGACACCAGTGACCAGAGCGGCCACTGTCATGGATGTCTTCCACTTGTCTGGCACGTTCTGCCTCTCGATGAGGAAGAAGACTGTGAAAGCCAGCATCATGGCCGTTGCAATCCAGAAGCTTATTCCGACCCAGTCATCATTTGCCAGTGCAGTTGTTTCAGCGCTAACGGTCTGCGTTCCGACCAACAGCATAGCCAACAAAGCACTCAGCGTTACTTTCGTTCTTGTAGCATTTGAGTAGGGCTTGATTAATCCCATGTTGCTACGGGCTCACTTTTATTATAAAAGAAATTTGTTTCTACCATGCGAAATTTGCCAAAAAACGCATTATACATCCATAAATGGTTTCTCAGGCGGCGGGGACATTCTCCTGTAAGTCCTGAATGATAAGTACCCGACCAAGAAGAATGTTGCAGATGTGACGAACTCTAAGATGCTCGGGGGAAACTGATTGATCAAAGAAGATGCTCCAAAAAAGAATGCCATGAATGAGAGCGCCGCAAAAGTTCTGTTGTTGAACATCCTCTTCTGGTACATCTTGACATACATCAGCATTTTCACGGCCGGCTGTGGTGCGCCTGATTGATTGGCGGATGCCTCCAATACGTCCATGAGACACTGTTCGTATTCCCATATGGCCAGTCCTCCTCGGTGAGAGTAGAAAGCCCTGTCAGAGGCCCATTCATCCGGAGCAGTCTTTCTCCAGCCTTCGATGAGATAACTTCGAAGTTCACTCAGACCAAGTTCGCTCTCCACCCGATGATGGATTCTGGACAGGTCGTGAACCAAGGATGCCAGGTCCCTAATGGCAGGCTTTTCAGAGTCATGCGGAACCAGTGCATCTGATAGTCTGGGGACGCTTACACGAATTGATTCGCCACTCAAATCTGAAAATCTCACATCCATCAGGGTTACTGTACAAGGTTGCTCTTTCGTGTACGGTGCCCTCCAAATGAATTGAGCCCTCAGCAATCCCTCAATCTTCTCATTTCTAGCGTTCCACCTCTTTTGGTCCGGTGGTAAATTCCGAATATTCGACATGGACTTATGGAACCTTCCAAGGGCCTTACCGGATTCCTCTAGCAGTGTCCTGCAGGATTCTAGGTCGCCTCCTCTTAGGGCTTTTTCCAATTCTGATTCTACACTCTCCCGATCCTCAACTTTCCTCCTTAGGATCACTACATCCCTTTCCTTCCAGAAAAAGCCCCCAGTTGGTGCGTCGAAGTTCTCTGGGGCATTTCTCGATCTAGTCCTTAGTAGACCATCAGAGCCCCATGGCAGGAACTCCGCTATCCACTCTAATTCTGCACTAATCTGTAACACTAGGCCCCTACTGGTCTCCTCTGAAGAAATACTTGAGATAGTGGATGGATCGGGCACTTCCCCCCATTGGTCGAGATCAGCTACAAGGCTCTCCCAGTCGCTAGGAGTGGTGATTTTATCGGGTTCGATAAAATCCGCGCTCATGCCTGTGAGACCCCCCATTCCTACAACTCTAATCGGGGTAAATCCGGATGGAGTATCGAAGTCCGAACTCACCTGCCTCAAGGCTTGAGGCCTCCATCTGGGCTTGACGTCAGACATCTCAATCGTGCGCAGGAGAGGGTTTGAGTATACATAGAATCGGTATGCGAAGGCTTGATTCGGAGTGCGTCGACCGGTAATCATGGAGACGGACTCTTCTGAACTGCCACTCGCCGTTGATATGGACGGGACTCTGATACTCTCGGACATGTCCGTATTGAGTGTCAGAAGGGTGCTTACAAGAAGACCATGGCTCATCCCGTCGTTCCTAATTAAGGAGATCAGGGGAAGAAGAGCGGAGTGGAAAAGGGACTTGGGGAGATTATTGAAATTTGAGCCCTCGGAGCTTGCTTATCATGAGTCATTCATGGAATGGTTGACAGGTGAGCATGCTAGGGGAAGGACATTAATTCTTGCAACTGCTTCCGATAGAATTGTTGCTGAACGAGTTGCAGCCCACGTTGGAATGTTCTCGGATGTGATGGCTTCCGACAATGACTACAATCTGAGGGACACAAAGAAAGCTGAGGCCTTGGTTGCTAGATTCGGTGAGTTCGGGTTTGGTTATGCGGGCAATAGTCATCATGATGTCTCGGTTTGGAAAAGGTGTTCCCAAGTCATTGTCGTGAATCCTGATTCCGGCGTTCTAGACAGATTAGGGGACTCAGTTGACATTGTTTTTGAGTAGGAGTAAAGAGCGACGTACTTTAGCGCGAGCATCTCTTGGCTGAGGCATGCGTAGCCGACGGAGAGTGCTCGGAAAGAGCCTGGATTTGTTTGCGAAATGGCTACTAAAGTTCAGACTGATATCCATACCAGCAAGAAAAATTGCTGATTCTAGTTTTGCTTGGAGTGTGATTTCTAGGTCAGACAGAGTCAGGGCTAACAGGCTCAAGGATAGAATTGTATTGAGCGAACTGCCGAAACATGTGTCCATTATAATGGATGGAAATAGGAGGTTCGCATGGAACAAAAGCTCTCCAGTCGGCTTAGGTCACTCAGAAGGAAAAGAGAAGCTGAAGGAGGTTATGGACTGGGTATTGGATCTTGGAATCCCTTACTTCACCGTGTATGCACTGTCCACTGAAAATATTACTGAGAGGGAAGATGATGAGTTGGATGTTCTCTACGATTTGTATGTATCGGGGCTACATGAAATTTCTGAAGATTCGAGAATTCATGATAGAGGAGTAAGAGTTCAGGTCGTTGGAAGGCTAGGCATGCTCCCAAAGAGGGTAAGAGATGCTATCTCCCACGCTGAAGAGGTTACATCACAATACTCTGACTTTACATTCACGGTCTGTCTTGCCTACGGTGGTAGAGAGGAGATTATTGATGCAGTCAAATCTGTGGCTGTCGATCACGCCTCGGGCAATCTAGACATTGATTCCATAGATTCCTCGGAGATAAATAACAGAATGTATGCGTCAGAATTGCCTGATCCGGATCTAGTCATAAGAACCAGTGGGGAGGAAAGGATTTCGAATTTCTTGCTGTGGCAGATTGCTTATTCTGAATTGCACTTTAGTGATGTTTTCTGGCCTTCTTTCTCAAAGTCGGATTTGTATGAAGCAATAGAATCTTATCAACAGAGAAGGAGGAGATATGGTGGGTGATGCATGTTATCATTGTGGTAGGGATAGCTATCGAAGTCCATCCGTGGTAGTTGACGCTGTGGCAACTAGAAACACGGTAAGAGGGAAGGAAGTGCTTCTAATCAGAAGAGGACACGAGCCCTGTAAAGATATGTTGGCATTCCCCGGTGGATTTGTTGAGTACGGGGAAGATCCTGAAGATGCAGTGAAAAGAGAGCTTTTGGAGGAGACGGGAATTATTGGATCTAATCCTATCTCGATTGCTGTCCATGGAGAGCCAACAAGAGATCCTAGAAAGCATGTCATAGCCTTGTTTTACAGTGTGGAGGTCGACCCTGATTCAGTTCCAACTGCAGGAGATGACGCCTCAGAGGCTCACTGGGTCCCTCTTGACCAAGTTACTGAGGAAGAGATTGCTGGAGATCACATACTCATCATAAATATGCTCAGAGAATAGTCTATGACTCCCCATGTTATCCGGAATACATGGATAGGAAGCTGAGGATAGACGCAGGGGGGGAGACCTTCGCTCCCTACAGTCCGGGAATTAGCGTAAGAGACCACATTTGGCTGTCTGGGCAAGTTGATGTAACGGGCAGTGATATAGAGTCGCAGACCAGAGGCACATTAGCAAAGATTGACGCTTTATTAGAGGCGTCAAACAGCTCCAAGTATGATCTTGTAAAAGTCACCATTCTGATGTCAGACATGAGTTTCTATTCGAAAATAAACGAAATCTATGGTGAGTGGCTGGAAGATTCAATTCCTCCCTCGAGGGCGGCTTATGCAGTGAGTGATCTACCAGTAGGGGCACTGATAGAGATAGTCTGCGAGGCATTCCGCGGAAGTGGAAGGAATGACTGATCGGGCCCTCCATGAAGATCGATCGCTTTTCACACCAGTATTGCTAGTTGGTTGCGTAATAGTACTGGTAGGTTTCGCAATCAGAGCTTCATTCGGAGTTTTCCAAATTCCGATTCAAGAAGAATTTGGCTGGCCTAGGTCAGAGTTCAGCTTAGCGATCGCGATCCAGAACCTGGCATGGGGTTTTGGCTCTCCTTTTTTTGGAGCATTTGCAGAGAAAATAGGAGATAGGAAGGCGATAATATTGGGAGCATTACTTTACTCTCTTGGACTTGTACTGACTGCAGGAGCGAGCAGTGCATTCGCAATACAGTTCTATGAGATCCTTGTTGGCTTTGGGGTGGCTGGAACTGGGTTTGGTGTGATACTAGCTGTGGTAGGAAGGGCAAGTTCTCCGGAAAATAGAGCGATGAGTCTGGCAATTGCCACCGCTTCTGGGTCCGCAGGTCAGATCGTAGGGCCGATAGTAGCAGTATTCCTACTCGAAACTATGAAGTGGCAATCTGTGTTTATGATATTCGCCATCTCAATATTGCTTGTTCTCCTGCTCCTTCCCTTCATGAAAGCTCCAGAGAGAGCTTCCAAGGAAGAGATAGAGGAAAGTCTGAGTGAGATTCTTTCCATAGCGCTGAAGGATCCTTCATACATGATGATTTTCGTAGGATTCTTTTCCTGCGGATATCAGCTTGCATTCATCACAGCTCACTTCCCAGCACTAATCACCGAGATGAGTGCACCAATCGATCCCACTGGTTGGTGTGGTGATTTGGGGATAGAGACGACTGCGGCTTTGGGGGGATTCGCGATTTCAGTAATAGGGGCTGCGAACATAGTAGGTACATTAGCGGCGGGATGGGCAGGTAAGAGATACGGAAAGAAGTGGCTTTTATCTGGAATTTATGCTGGTAGATCGATTGCTGCTGCATGGTTCATCTTAACGCCTATTACAGCTAATTCTGTACTTATATTCTCATTTTCTATGGGCTTTCTATGGCTGGCTACGGTTCCTTTGACTAGTGGGCTTGTGGCTCATATCTATGGAGTGAGATACATGGCAACACTATACGGGATTGTGTTCTTCTCCCATCAAATGGGTAGTTTCGTAGGAGTCTATCTTGGAGGGGTGTTATACGACATGTATGGAAGCTATACGACTGTGTGGTGGATAGGAATAGCAGTAGGAGTTTTCTCATCTTTAGTGCATCTTCCGGTAAAAGAGGAGCCTCTAAACAGGCCCAGTAACATCTAGAGTCGGCAACGCTTAGGTGTATAATCATGGGGCCAAGTATGTGAGTGTGTTCAAGGCGTACGACATCAGGGGCATCTATGGGGATGAGTTGACCCCTGATTTTGCCAATGAATTAGGCAGGGCTTTAGTTTCTCATTTTGGTGCTAATTGTGTCGCAGTAGGGAGGGACATACGTGATTCCGGACCAGAATTGCATGAGTCGTTCTTGAATGGCATAATCAATTCAGGATGCGATGTGATGGATTTGGGAGTCACCACCACTGGTGTTCTGTATAGGGCATCAATGGATCTTGATGTGGATGTCTCGGTAATGATTACTGCAAGTCATAATCCACCTGAGTATAACGGCTTCAAGATATGCAAAGGCACTCTTCCGGTGGCAGGTGAAGAAATTCAGGATTTGCGGAGAACCATGGAATCTGGGAAATTTAGGAAGGGAAAGGGGAGTATTGTTCCTATGGGCGAGTTTGAAGATTCGTATCTCGATGTCATAGTGTCTAATGCTGGAAGACCCAAGAGGCGGGTCAGAGTTGCCCTGGACTGCGGAAACGCGGTTCCCGGACCTCTGGCTGTGGAGGCTCTAGAAAGAATTGGTGCAGAAGTCATCCCCGTCCACTGTACTTGGGATAGTTCATTCCCCCATCACCCTCCTGATCCGACTAGGAAGGAGAACATGATGGACTTGTCTTCAGCAGTAATCGAAAATAGTTGCGAGTTCGGCATAGGAATGGATGGAGATGGAGATAGGATTGGCGTTGTTGACGAAAAGGGGCTTTTCATCCATCCTGATAGACTAATGTCGATCTTTGTCAAGGACCTGTTGTCATCCGTAGACTTGGATTCCGAAGAAGAGGCTAGAAGAGTCTTCTATGATGTGAAGTGTAGCATGGCACTTGAAGAGTGCATTGAGGACTCAGGAGGAATACCCGTGATGGTTAGGACCGGTCACTCTTTCATGAAAAAGACACTTAGGGATAATCCAATGTCCCCTATGGCAGGAGAAATGTCAGGTCATTTCTTCCTTAATGACAGGTGGCCCGGATTTGACGATTCAATTTACAACGCCTCGAGACTTCTGGAGATTGTAGGCAGGGATCCATCGCCTAGCAGTGGAGGAGTGAAATTTTCTGAGAGATTCGATGATTTGCCAAATTACCCTTCTACAGATGAAGTGAAAATCCCCCTAATTGGTAACAGGGATGATGTTATGAGGGAAATTGTAGATTCATTTTCTGACATGGAATATTCAGAGGTGGATGGAATCAGGGTTCGTTACGAGGATGGGTGGTACCTCTGTCGGCCAAGTAACACAGAACCGATACTGGTAATGAGGGCCGAGGGCCGGAGTCGGAAAGCTCTAGAGATGATACTCACTGATGTAGATTCAAGAATTGGATCTATGTTGGATTTGGGCAAGCTAATACTAGGAACAGACCTTTCTTGAGTCTATAGAAGACCAGGGAGCTTCCATAGCGCTATAGCGAGAAGTGCAATAATAATCCCCATATCCATCAATAACTTCAGAGTTGTCAGAGTCTTACCTATCCCTTTTACAATGGGAGAGGTATTCAATGCATCTATATTCCTCATTGCCTCTCTATACCCCTCAATGTATTTGGTGAAAAAAAACACAGAAAATCACCGCTTATGAGTTTCAAAGTGACCCTTGATAGTTCACCTTAGTTTGGGATAGCCTCATTCTAAATCGTTACCAGATGCGAGTAGTGGGATAGCTACCAAGAGTCCGCATATTGCCGAGCAGACGATAGACATGACGACCCCAACACCAGCAACAAGTGCCCCCAATCCTTCTACCTCGGCTTCGCCTGTTGAGTCTAGAAACTGTTGAACGATGTCCCCTGTAATAGCTGTATCTCCGAGAGATAAGACGAATCCAAAAGCAACTGCTCCTAGTCCTATCATGACCCCTCTTCTCTTGTAGTTGAAAGTCTCATACCCTCCGTATGCCACGGCTCCTGAAACAATGAGTCCACTGCCGATTGCAGAGATGTAGAACCAAGCAGTCTGCAGTCCTGATATTTCTATTCCAGCGTTTTCGTAATCACTGATTACCCCCCCAGTTGCAAAAACCCCTAGTATTCCAATCAAGCCAACAATAACTCCGTAAATCATCATAAGAGCTCCGAAAACCTTTGGGATTTGTGACTTCTGTCTTACGTAAACTACGTTCTGTCCAAAGGCATTCTGAACATTCTGTTGTGGGGCATTGGTTGTTGTTCCTTCCAAAGTTCCGGAAGCAGGAACTTCGTCTTGGGGCTGTTCATCCATGTTCTCCCATCGAGGTACCAGACTTAGTGTTGTCTACGGCTTCTGTGAAATGTGTGCTATTGATGGCCAGACTCGAAAACCGATTCTCTTATTCCCATCTGTCATCTGGATGCGCCGAAGCCACTGTAGCTTAGCCTGGTAGAGCATCTGATTCGTAATCAGAAGGCCGGGAGTTCAAATCTCCCCAGTGGCTCCATTGTTATTCCTTGCTAATTCCAAGTGACCGAAGAAGTGGCCTGAACTTATTATCGGAGGCTTCCAAGGATTCGAAAACTGGCATAACACCACCAGAAAGCATCGTTAGTACAGATCCCCCGCCAGTGCTGTTGTGACTAACCTGATCTGCCTTCCCCCTCTGATTGAAGAGAGCACTTGTGTGTCCACCTCCTACGATTGTTACTCCGGTTGCCTCGGTGAACATATTCATTATCTCAACCGTCCCATATGCGAATTCTGACTTCTCAAAGTAGGATGCTGGGCCATTCCAAAGTAGGCAATTTGCTTCCATTAATAGGGGCCTCAGCCTCATCATAGTGTCTATGCCTATGTCATAGATAGGAAAATTGGTTGGTAGATCATCAAGCCCTATGTTCTTCCTTGTCCCACCGTCTTCTATAGCTAAATCCGAAGGAAGGAAAAGGAGGGACTGATATTCGGATACTAGTTTTTGGGAGTCTTGCCAAGTTTCATCGAAAGCTTCTCCCAGAGATTTTCTGATGAATTCCCTATTTCCTTCTCCTATGTCATGGCCCGATGCCCATAGCATTAGATTTCCAACCACGCCAACCATTGCGATTCTGTCAATCGAGTCGTTCTGAATTAGGTTTCTTGCTACTCTGAGTGAGTCATCACACTTGATCCCTCCTAGAATCGCTACATATGGCCTAGGGGGATCATAAACCGCGGTCCTGAGAGCGTTAATTTCTCTTTTCATCAATCTTCCAGCTATACAGGGAATCTCGTTAGTAAACCCAGTGAGTGATGGAGAGCTTCTGTGAGCCGTGGCGAATGCATCTGTGACGTATGCGTCTGCGACTGAGGAGAGTTTTCTTACAATCTCAGATTTGGCAAGTTCTTGCTGGCTTGCCTTTTTCATTGAATTCTCTTCGTCCAGCATTCTGACATTATTTAGAAATAGTACATCCCCATTTTCCATGGATTTTATGGCTTTGATTGCAGACTCTCCACAGACATCGGGAACGAAATCAACCTTTCTTCCTGTTAATCTGGATAGTAATTTGGAGTGAGGTTCCGTTGATGTGAAATCTAATTTTCCAGGCCTTGACTGGTGAGAAATAATCACAACCTTAGACGAAGACAGATCATCTAGAGTGGGCAGGAATTCAGTGAATCTCCGATCGTCTAGGAATTCCATGTTCTCCGGATTCATCGGAGAATTGACATCCACCCTAAGCAGTACAACTTTACCGTCCAGAGAGACATCATCAAGCGACAGAACTCCTGTCACGAAGGGTCCCAGAGCACTCTCACCTATGGCCATTGGGGTTCCACTTCGTGTCCATCATCCCAAATACCTTTGATGAGGAGGCCCGGAAGAGGCACGTGGAGTGGGACGTTGGTTTGATATCCGGACCGGATGGCCAGGATTGGAGAGTCCCTGTCTCTGAGTTATCAAATCGCCAAGAGAGGCTCTCAAAAGCTCTTGCTGAAAATGGGATCAAGAGCGCTATGATTGACGATCCAGTAGAGCTGTACTGGCTTACTGGAGGTAGACAGAATGGAATTTTCTTGATTGGGGCGGATGGTTCTGGTATTGAAAATACTCATTGGGTCAGGCGATCACTTGATAGAGCCAAGTATGAATCTGGCGGAAGTGCCTCTCCTCATCAAATATCAAAACAGCCCAGAATGAGTGAGCTAGAAGATTCTTTGAGAAGATGTGGTAATACAGAAAAACCTGCAATGCTTCTAGGAAAGGTTCCGGTCGAAAGATGGTCATTCATTAACAACAAGATATCCTTGATGGAGGGGGAAATTAATGACTGTACGCAAATACTGTATTCCCTTAGAGAGGAGAAATCGAAGTGGGAGATTGAGATGCTGAAGGAGAGTGGGGACATAAACAAGAGAATGTTCCAAGCTGTTGAGGATTACGGAGGGCTTGGGAGGACCGAGCTTGAGATTGCATCCGTTGCAGACAGTATTAGTAGGGATTTAGGTTTTGGAGGTAGGATAAGGATGAGAAAATGGCCTATGGACTGCGATAGAGTTGTCATCGCCTCTGGTCCATCGGGTTCTGTCCCTTCATATTTCGACTCTGCCATTGGCGGACTTGGTGCTAGCCCAATCTCATCCCTTGGAGCTGGTTTCAGAAAAGTTAGGGAGAATGAGCCAGTGCTAGTCGATATCGTCCATCTTCACAGGGGGTATGTATCTGATTGTACGAGGATTTTCAGTGCCGGAAAGATTAGTGAGCTTTGGCATTCTAGGTTAGAAGACATGGTTGAAGTACGAAAGGCGGTGGTTACCTCACTGGGGAAGGGGGATAATTGCTCAAAGGCATGGGAAATTGGTTACTCTCTTGCTAGTGAAATGGGTCACTCTGAAAATCTAATGGGGATGGGGAAGGATCAGTCTAGCTTCCTCGGGCATTCAGTTGGACTAGAGCTTGATGAAACTCCTGTTGTAGCTAGAGGCTTCGATAGGCCATTGCCCAATGGCGGGACGATGGCTGTTGAGCCCAAGGTTATCCATCCTGAAGGATCGATTGGGAATGAAGATACGTGGTTCAGATCTTCTGAAGGAATGGAGTGCCTAACTGCGGGTGATTCCTTCCCAGTTTACACGGAGTGGTAAGATGACAAAGGCACGTGAAGTCGCACAGAGAAGAGTTGCCAGAGTACTCCGGGGGAGGAAGGAACCTCACGGAAAGGAGTTGACAGATGAGTCGATTCTAAGAGGGGTCGACGTAGATGAGTCAGGGATTGTACAACTATGGATTCAGCCTACACACCCGCATTGTCCTTGCTGTATTGATGACCTGATTTCTCTGAGGGAGTTAATTGGCAGTCAGAGTGGTGTTCTTGCCTGTCACATAGAGGTTGTCGGTATTCCTCATTCTGATAGGTGGACAGCTGCAGTGAACGAATGAGGGGCTTGTGTTTAATTTCTCTTCCTGCTCTTTCTATCCTCTACTTCCTGTAGCTTTGACTTAAGCTTCCTTGTGATCCACCAGATGGCGATTGATATTGCTACCACATCGAATATCAAGAATGCCAGAAACCTGGTATCAGTGAAATCAGCCATTCTTTCACCTAAATTGGAGGAGTGATATCAATTTCACACGATGTAGTCGGGTATAGGCAACAAGAAAGTATTCCTCCCTCGTTCATCAAGTACTCATCAAGACCGGGGGGTATCTGGTCTGGAATCGGGACAGTTCCACTAATCAGCTTGACGATACATGTCCCACATGTCCCTGAAGTACAATTTCTTGGGATTTCTACTCCTGCATCCTCAGCTAAATCCAAGATGGTAAGATTTTCAATAATTATTGATTTGCCAATCTCAGACTTTCCTCTGAAAAATCTAATTGACAGTGTTTCATCGGTCATGCGATTCCTCAGAAGTCGCCTCTGGACCACCTACCAGTCTGCTTATTGAAGCGCAAACCAGCCTTCTTCATCCACTTGTTAAATTTGGTCGCACCTGCCCCTGTAGCAATTATGAAATCTTCACGATCCTCTTGTGCCTGGATGTATCCCTTGGCTGCCAGAGTCTGATCTATCCAATCATCTATATCCATTAATCCACCTGAAAGCTTGCTTGATTCTACTGCTGCCTCAAGCTCTTCTGCTGAAGCCCCTGTTGACTCTAGATCTCTCATCATTAGCTCAACTACCGATGATTTGTCGACTTTCTTGGGGGGCTTAACGACTGGTAATCTTGGTTTGATTCGAGGATTGATGGAGATTCTGGAACCATTTGAAAGCTGATGTTCCACTGATTCTGCCATGGGGGATCTGAATTCTTCTTCACACTCCCAACAGATGAAAACGTAATCTGACATATCATCCATTAGATTACCGCCCCTAGGGTCCATCTCCTCTCCACAGCTGGGGCATGCATACATGCACAACACAGGTGCTACTTTTCTCCTGAAGTCAACTATATCCTGAGGAGTTCCAACTAGCTCCAGCATTTCATGATCCCTGGCAGCCTCGAGGCCCCTTGTCTCTAATTGGTCCCTTATCTTGGAGCGTTGCTCATCCTTTGATTCGTCATCGAATGTATTTTCAAGCTTCACAATCAACTCGATTGTTTTTCCCAGTCGATTCATAACAAGCTTCTTGTTTCTAAAGGCCTCGACTCTGGCCATCCTCAGCTGCTCCTTCTTATCCAGTAATTCAGCCAGCAAATCCTTCTGCTCACGCTTGAATCTCTGCTCCTCAATCTTGTCCACTTTCTGTTGTCCATCCTTGGAGAGGACGTCCGCGAGGAATCTCTGCTTACTGGATGTTCTAGGACCAGACTTTACGGCTTCGATTACTGAAGTAGCTATATCTTTCTTCAACCCGTAATTGTTCATCAGGGTGTCTTCATCCATTTTCTTTAGGTCTCCGACCTTGATACCTCCATCAGATAGAATCTGAGCTGTATTCTCATCGATTCCTCTCCTCAAGAGAGCCAAATAAGTGTCCTTCTTTGCCATTGTTTTGACCTCAAATGCCTACGGGACTGGTAACAGGCCGTGGCCACCCGAGAGGGGGGGGAGATATCAAGGCGATGACTAGAGTATCAATTTTCTTGGTTCAATAAAGAGAAGTGATCGCATAGAGACGGCCATTCCTCGATTAGCAAATCATCTGGTCTGAATTCGAGCCAGCCCTCCCTCATCCCATCAATTGGATTACTAGAAAGTTGTACAATTGCTTCCTCCCACCTAGACTTGTGCCACCCCTTAATCCTGCTGATCCTCTTAGGTGGCTTGGAAAGTAAGGTACGCATCTTTCTCCTTCTATTTGCAAAACAGTGTTTTGTAACCATTTTGAAGAGTCTCCTGTCAGTTACCCTTGGTTCTCCATTTCTAGGCTCCAGCATAATCAGTCTTGAGTTTACTCTTGGAGGAGGAGAAAATGCTCCAGGATGGACCTTCGAACCCGTGTGGATATCGAAGTCCATCCAAAGTGATAGTCCCAGTGGCCCGATACTCCTTGGTCCACCGTTCATTGACATTCTCTCCGAGAACTCTTCTTGGACTAACAGGACCACTGCCTCGAATGGATTTTTCTGATGATGAGTCTGAATTCTATCTAGAATAGGGCTTGAGATACCATAAGGAATGTTCGCGATTACATGTGTTATGTCTTTTGGCCATTCGGCCAACAGTGCATCAACATGGGAAACCGAAAGTCTTTGTTCCAGTCCGGCGAATATCTTCCCAAGGTGTATTACTGCCTGCTGATCAATCTCAAGGGCAGTTACCCTCGCACCTGTTTTGAGTAATTCTAGAGTAAGTGAGCCAGGTCCTGGGCCAATTTCAAGAACGTGTGATTCTTTGGTTACTTGTCTCTCTATGTCATTACACATTGAGACGGCTTCAGAAATAACTTTCTCATCGAGAATAAAGTGCTGGCCTAAATTCTTATCTGGGCTTATCCTGTCTCTTAGTAAATCAACTAGCATCCTAGCATCCAGATTTTCCAAGATGATTCCTCCTTCTAAATCCCGGAGCGGACTAGAAGGTCCAGCAGACTTGGAGATTCTGAAGGGTCCTGCATCTCTCCAACATATCTCTCCGCGAGGAGCTTGGCTGAATCTATGCCGCAGGATTTGTCTATTTGACCGAAATCTGACCATCCTGAGCCTCCTCTTTCCTTTACCATTTGCATAGCTTTGGAGTTCCCTATTCCAGGAAGGAGTTGAAAGGCGTGATACTTCAATGAGAGGTTATTTGCCCTATTGTAGAATCCTAAATGTCTATCCGGATCTGAGTTAATAGAATCTAGGACAGCATCGATGATTGATGCCGAAGATTCCGCCGTCAAATCCTTGAATCTAATCTCAGACAGTGTCCCTATAGATCCGGAATTTGTTTCAACGTTGAGCCCGGGTGAGTTGATTTTATCATCATCTATTCTTGCTCTAACCAGGTACATTGAGGGAGATGAAAGTCCCTGAAGCTCGAATCCCGAGGGATTCCTATCAAGGATATCTAGTACCAACACTGATGCCTCACCAGAAAGACGATCCTCATCGGGTAATCTGTTACCGATTGGTCCTTCGGCGGGCATATTTCTCGATTAGTGGAAGAGGTTCCCCCTCATCAATGGTTTAGTCGATGAACAGAGGCTGAAAATAACTTTCAGAGGACATTTTGTCTGACGATTTCGATGATTTCCTCGATCTCAGATGTATCCATGGGGACTCGCTTACTTGCAATAATCACTCTGACCCCAGAAACATCCATTGGGGCTAATTCCGCTATTTTAGCACAGATATCCGGATTTTCGGCTAGCTTGTCATTCTCCATTAGCTTGGAGAAGAGTTTAGCGAAAACCTCCGGGTCAGTCTTTATTCCGCCTCTGTTGGTGCTGGCTGCCCAAGTTGCGTGTTGCAATGCCATCATCTGCTCGTAGGACAGTTCGCCCCTTCTTTCATTCGCTGCCTCTAGAAGATCCCTTACTGTTGAAAAATCTATGAATTCTCGGTTCGACATGAAATCACTCCTATGCTGGCCTCAGATGCTCAGGTCTGGCCACGACTGTCTTTTGCATATTTCCTTGCACAACACTGACTACGAAAGCTTTCCCTTGAGACTTGACTATCGAGCCAGTCAGTCCGTGGAATCTCCTGTGTGGCATTCCCTTTTGTTGTGACCCGTCAAGAACGATTGATACCTTGTCGCCCTCCTTGTATGGGTGAAGAGCGCGGTTGATGAAGAGCCTTCCTTTCTGCGTCTTCTTCTTCTTGAGGATTGACCTCGTTCCCTGCCTAGTACCATGGGTTCTCGTTGCCATTCTACCACCTTCGACCTAAGTCGTGGAAGCGCTCGACCAAAGGCGTATTATTAAGTGCGTCGGATTATTTTATGTTTCAATCAGCGTGTATTTCATCCACATCCAGCCACAATACCACGCATTCTCTTTCAATGACAGAGCTGACAGAGGGGGAAGTACGGCCCTCATCGGAATGAACCAGCTCTTTCACGTAGGTTCCGGCTTCACACCGCAGGGAAAACTGAATCTCATCTTCTTCAACCAATATATTTGATATTGAAGTGACTCTTCTTTTCCTTGTCTTTGCTGCTCTCCTGTGAGAGACTCTCTTTGGGGTTTCCTGCTCAAGAGTGACGCCTGAAAGAGCCTCTATTGATTTGGCTGCTTCCTGCTCAGATATCGGATTATCAACCTTGAATCTGATGGTGTAGGATTTCTCAGACCTTGTCTCCTTCACCCTGCCTACATCCTTCTTAGTACACCATTTGAGTGAGTTTACCCTCACCTTTTCCGGTTTATTTGAGTTTATTTTTTTCTCTATCTTAGATAGTTCGAATTCCCTCAATCTGGGATTCTTTATCTCTAAGACGAATGGCCTTCCAGATCCTAGGCACCTGACATCTATGTCCTCCCTCCCCATTCCGTGGAATGATGTGTCTGAAGCCCCCAGAATTTGCTTTACTGGTTCTCCAATTATGTCCTGAACAGATTCACTGTACTGAAGTCCAGTTCCCTCACAACTTTCACATCCATCCCCTCGGCCTCTGCAGGAACGACATGGCCATCTGGTCTGTGGTATTCCTCTAACCAGCTTCTCATATCTCCCATAAATGAAAACCGGTCGAACATCAGTGTCCACTCTGAGTGTAAGGGTGTCAACTGTTACCATGATATCGGGGTAGTCCTTGACGAATGATATGCTAGGTGAGTTTAGTAACATTTCATTTTGAATAGCCGTTGCGAAGGATGTCTTGAGTGGTCTTGACCCTTGTGAGCCATGTTTGGTCCTAATTGTGTCTTCACTCTGAAGGAGATCCTTGGGAAGGTGGATTCCGAGTTGCATAGTTTTGAATTCTATCCCATTTAATGACTCACTTATTCTTTCGGCGATATTTCCAACATCATCGAATAAGTTCTCACAGAGCGGACATATATCGGGTATCTCGGACTTTGAAAGCTCAGAATCTCTCGCATGGGCCTCAGTTCTCAATTCAGCGCCTCCTTCAAAACCTTGGGACTGGGTCTTCCTACCACTGATCCTATGCAGGCAGTAATCACAGACTCCTATCTTAATGACGTGAGCAATCCCCAGTGGGGCTGGACATGGGGGCGAATCCCAATCTATGGAAGCTCCTTGACTATAGAAATCGTCTCCATCGAACCACTCTTCTTCTGGAGCTTCATCGTCATCTTCAGAGGGCTCCTCCTCCAGAGACTCCGCTACTCCATAACCTGCACTCGCATATAGATGCCATTCATCATCTTCGATTTTCTCGGTATCTGGTTCCGAGGATTCATCTGGCATAAAATCACCAACAAGGTACAGGGGGAACCCGCATCCTAGTTATTCCTCTGAGGGAAGGTGGTTTTTTCACTTCTTCGTAAGAGTTACAGTTTCTTTCCTGAGGATTCCGATATCTTCCTGAGGTGTTCGAAAGAGTGTATTCCACTAGAGCATCCAGAAGGCCACTCAAATCGCAGAGCGTAGTTTCCGACCTGCTCGACCTTAGGTTTAACCAGCATCAATCTAGAGATCTCTTCAAAGAATTCTATCTTCATTTGCTCGTTAATCTGTCTAGGCTTGCATTTCGCGCATTGACAATTCTTCCTAACTTCGAGATATCCCAACTCGAACTTCTCATTATCCGAAAATTCTAATGTGCAATATGTATCTTTTCTATCAAGGGAAATTAATACAGATTTTTCATCCATCATTGTCCCTCTACCAGCTTGGAAGTGTTCTGAGAATTTAGTATTACATGCAATAGCAGGCCCACTGGCATAAGAACGACTCCGAAGAAGACTATTGTTCGAGTTTTATTCAGGCCTATGTTATTCTCCATAGCCTTCCTCCACATCCACCTCGTCGCAATTATATCTCCTGCAACGAAATGGGCCCAAGCCAGAACAGTACCCGATTCCGTTCCGAGAAGTTCGACCATTGTATCAAAGAAATCTAGTGGGTTCCCAGCTATCAAGTCAATAATTCCCGCGGGGTTGAGTAGTGTAGTTAGTATCCAGACGGCCAAAGGCCCAATAAAAAGAGAATTTCCATGTACCCAGTCTTTGGTCCTCTCCGATTCCGGCTCTAGGAGCATCAGTAACCAGAATGGTCCAATCCAAACTGTGGGAATTAAAAAAAGAATGATGTTGATTGTTTCCATGATGATTACCCAACTCATATTTTCGTTTATTCTTAACTCACTTTGGCAATGCTTCTAGGCTTTTTGATATCCTCGAACCACGTTTCAGCGCCATTCCAATCTGGGATTATCCCCATATCTGCACAAATCAACTTAGCGGATATTCTACCACTTTCAAGAATAGTAGGAAGTCCGCTCCCTGGATGAGTCCCCCCTCCAACAAGGTAGAGGCTTTCAAGCTCCTCAAACTTGTTTTGTGGTCTCCTCCATAGCATCTGATCAAGGCCATGAGCAAGATTGAACACCGCTCCTTTGTAGATATCTCGAGATGCCCAATCATCTGGTGTGACTATGGTTTGGGAGACAATGTGATTTTTTATCCCCTCAAAACCAAGATTCTCCATTTGGGCAAGTATCACATCCATATATTCGTCCTTTATCTCTTCCCAATCTATTCCTTCATGTGAGCTACTAGCAGGAACTAGCACGTAGATTGTGGAGTGGCCCTCGGGGGCCATTGTTGGGTCTGTGACACACGCGTTTTGGACGTAAATCGATGGGTCGTCCCAAGTCACTTTGTTCTCCGTTACCTCTTTGAGGTTTTTCTGGTAATCCTTTGCGGCGTAAATTTGGTGATGAGGCGTATCATACAATTTATCCAAACCGAGATAGAGCATGTAGGTCGAGCATGAATAGGATTTCTCATCTAGCTTCTTGTTGGACCACTTCTTACGCAACTTATCGGGGATTAATCCTTTCATTCCAGTAGCAAAATCTACGTTCATGACGAATTTATCTGCTGTGTAAGTGCCATTTTCAGTGACGGCTCCAACTACTTTCTTACCTTCGAAAACGAAATCATTCACTGGTTCGTTTAACCTAATATCAACTCCCAGGTCTCTGGCTATTTCGCCCATCTTTTGGGTTATAGTTCCCAGTCCCCCCTCAGCATGAAACACACCGTGCTCGTACTCCAGGTAAGCCAGGATAGTGAAGAGGCTGGGAGCTTGGAACGGGCTCATTCCGAGATATTTTGTCTGGAATGACATAGCAAGCTGCATTCTCTCATCGGAGAACACCTTAGAGAGGTCGGATGATACGCTCCTCCAGGGCCTGAGGACTTTAGCTACTCTCATTGCTCTTCGACTCAACAGGTCGGTGGGTCCTCTCCAAGGGGAGTTTAAGCAATTCTTAGAAAGGTCTAGTTTCGTCCTGTTGTCCTCAATATACTTCCTGAACCCGTTTGCATTATCCTCTCCACAGAGTTCTCTAATTTGAGAGACCATGTGTTCAAGATCTGTGCTGGCGTCTATGCTTCCGCCAGCACCGAAAACAAGTCTATAGTTAGGATCTAGTTCTATCAGACCAAGTTCCTCTCTGGCATCAAGTCCTAGAGCCTCAAAAATCTCTTCGGCGATTTCTGGATAATGAAAGAATGTGGGGCCGTTGTCATACTTGAAGCCGTCTTTCTCAAACACCCTGGTTCTTCCTCCAACACCATCAGACTTCTCTAAAATGGTGACGTTCACCCCTGCTTTGGCCAAAAGCATAGAGCATGCTAATCCGCCTGGTCCTGCACCTACTACAACTACGTCACTGTGTTTCGTCATTTTATTCACCCTAGATTTAAACCCGATTTGAACTCATTTAATGATCCTGTCATCTCGGAGATTAATTTAACTTCTGGGTAGGTCCTTATGACCAGACCATCCATGTACATCAGTGATCGGATTATCGGGAACCCCTCTTCACCATAATCTGCACCAGCGTTTTCTACTGCAGACCTTACAGTTTTCATCATTACCTCAGTTAGGCTTTGCTGGCCGACGCTAAGGTTTTCGAAGTCTTTGTAAATCTCATGCATATCCTTTTTGAATTCCTCGACTTTTACAGATCTTGGCCTTCTTTCTGCAAGTGAAATCAGAGATTCAAAAGCTAGGTCTTTGTCATTAGATGAGAGGTGATAGAAGAAGTTGAAAAGAGAATTGCTAACCTTTCTTGGAGCCTCGCAAATTGCCCCATTATCAATGAAAACAAAATTTCCTTGTTTGTCGAGGATGCAATTACCTGGGTGTAAATCACCGTGGAAGGTACCGACTCCGAACATAAAAGCTCCATGGATTCGAAATAATTCAAGCAAGTCCTCCCAAGCTAAGTTAGATTTGATTATTCCCTGTTCAAGGGTCTGACCATCAATAAGCTCCGATACCAAAACGTGTCTGTTTGAGAGTTCCGGGTAGTATTTGGGAAATCTTAGTCTTTTCATTGGGAAGTCCCCAGAAAGCTCCTCCCTGATGGCATTTAGCTTTGAAGCTCCAATAATTTCATTCCTCAAGTCAAGCTCCCTTAGGGTGTAGTCTTGGACGTGCTCCAAGAGCGCGATTGGGTTGCCCACTCTTCTCAGTTTAGGAGATAAAATCATGGCTAATTTTAGCCATCGAGTCATCCTCTTGACGTCCCTTTTGAATTTTCTCTCGTGATCCTCTTTGATTACTTTGACGACCACTTTCTCACCGGTTTTTAGCTTGGCTTTGTGAACCTGTCCTACCGATGCAGCTGCTAGAGGTTCTACATCGAACCATGAGATATTTTCGTGATATGAGTCTGGAGCTTTTTCCTTTAGAATTTTGAATACGTTCTCAGTTGGAATTGTTGAGGCGCTGCTATACAAGGTCTGGAGTTGCTTGCATTTCTCAAGGCTGATTATGTCAGGCCTGAGAGCGAAAATCTGTGCTAGCTTCACGGCAAGAAGTCCTTGCTTCTGTATCCAGTCCAGATTTGCCGGGGACTTTCTAGTCACCTGCCTCATGAAAAGGGCGAACTTAAGCAAACGCACAGTATATCGGCATGGCGGTGATGATATAATGTGATGTATCTATTCTAAGAGCTGGCTATTGAAATTTATATCATATCTAACGGTATTTTTCTTGTCTTCTAAGATATTTCTAGTTACTACCACTCCTGACTCTTCTGGGTATCTTGCTAACAAGGCCCCCTCGATTATTCCATCATCGAGAGAATGTATCGGCAGAACTCCTGGTTTATCGCTAGGATGCTCGACTAGGATATGGAATTCTGGATCGATATCGTAGCTTAGCTGTCCAAGCCCTGCAAACTCCCACCAGTCCATGATCTCATTAAGATACTCGATATTACCTTCTATGTTTCTCAATGAGAAAGATAATTCTTCTCCTACCCTATTTCCTACCTGTCTTAGAAGTGATTCAATATCTATTCCGAAAGCAGATAGGGCCTCAATCCCCCCTGATTCAAGGTTCCTTCGAGCATCGCTGATTTCTAATCCTGAAGCAAGGAAGGCATCCGGGTTGAATGGGGTATCTTCTTCGGGAATATCGTCTGATATCTGCAGGACTTCTCTGATTTTTTCAAGGAAGGAGCCACTATCTATCGTGAGCTTCAGCGGATCAACTATCCTTTCCTCGGTGAATCTCTTGGATGCAGTTTCGTAGGGTACGGCCTCCTCCCAGATGGTATCGAGAAGATTTCTTTGAGACTCGGCGAATGACTCTGATTCGACCATTAAGGCGGCGTCATTCTTGCCCCTTCCAACAGGGTTGGACTCCATGTTCAGGTATTGGATAACCTCATAGTCGTCGACGAGCGCTCCTTGGGCATCCAGATCATCAGAGTGTCGGACATCAATTGATTCATGGAGATCTTGATAGAACCTTATTGTCCTCCTCTCAAGTTGTGAAAGTACTCTGACGCTGACGCCTCGAACTGCGGCATCATTCACAGCCTGTAATGCGCTACTTCTACAAAGGTGAAGTATTCCAAATTTTCCAAGTGTTAGGACAATATCCTTTTTTGCTCCTTCAGATATCTTCTCGATTCTCTTCATTATGTGCACTCTTTCTTTTAATACAGCGAACTTTGGTTCATCATCGAGAGGTTTGCTCTCAACGACCGAGGAATACTTGGCTCCAGTCTGCATGTCTTCAAGACCTTGCTCTATTCGATTGAGTTGTTCCTTTCTAATTTCAATTAGATGTGTCACTGCCTGATCAAGGGGGGGGCTTGAGAATCTCATAGGCCTATCTGCAGTTGTTGTGACTAATCCTATTCTTTGCAGTCTTTCGAGGGAATTGTAGGCATCTAATCTTGTGGTATCTAGCTCCTTAGCCAGCTCACTAGCTTTGATGTTAGGCTTGCGTGATAATACGGTCAACGCGTTGATCTCCCTTTCGGAGAGTCCTGCATCTGTTAGTATCTGATTCCACATCAGGAAAATCTTCCCCCATCGGTAATTCTGCTGAGTGCATCGAGAATCTTTGCTACATGCCTTCTTGGTCTGAAGAGCCAGTCGTAAACATGGTGAATTGTGTTGTCAGGCCCAATAACAAATGAGGACTTGGCGGGGAATGTCCCAAGGTGGACTGGTACGTTGAACATTTCAGCGACGCTTCTGTCGGGGTCAGATAGGAGAGTGAAAGGGAGATCGAGTTCGCTCTTGAATTCCCTGTGTTGTTTTACCGAATCTTCACTAATACCAATAATTTCTACGGGGGGTTCTAGTGATCTAAAAAGGTCGTATTGTTGTTTGAAAGTTAGGCATCCCCTCTTGCAAGTAGGAGAACCTGCTTTTGCATAAAAAAAGAGTACTTTCCAGGATCCCTCCAGTTCACTGAAATTGAAATCGACCCCATCACTTGTCTTCAGGTTGAAGTCAGGTGCTTTCTCTCCGATCATAGATGACATGATTATCCCCTCAACTCCGCTGGAGCTTCTTATATGTCAAGTATGTGGCCCATTCTCTTTCTCTTGGTGGAGAGATAGTCGATATTCTCAATAGAAACACCAGAGATGTGCTCGACTCTGCGATCGACCTCGATTCCGTTATCACGGAGTCCTTGTATCTTCATTGGATTGTTCGTCATTAGGCGGACTTTTTTCACTCCTACGTCAGCGAGCATTTTAGCCGCAATGGTGTAGTCACGGGCGTCAGCCGGGAGTCCCAGAGCTAGATTTGCATCCAATGTGTCATAGCCGATATCTTGCAGAGCATAAGCTTGAATCTTTGAGTGTAGGCCGATTCCTCGACCTTCTTGCCTTAGGTATACAATGGCCCCGCATCCAGCCTCCTGAATTTTTTTCATCGCCGTCTTTAATTGGGGGCCACAGTCACACTTCATGGAGCCGAAAGCATCTCCAGTGAGGCATTCTGAGTGGATCCTCACTAGGGGGGATTCAGTACCGGACAAGTCGCCCGTATACAGGAGCGAGTGCTCCTTTCCAGCCTCATCCAGAGTAACGCTCACTCTGAAGTTTCCATACTCTGTAGGCAGGTATGCGTCAGCTTCAATTTCTATTGGTTCAGCATCTGTTTTGACTTGAATAGTCATGATTCTCGGTAATTGTCCGAGGTTATGAATGAGTGTTTGATATCGAGTAGGCGTGAAAACACCGCCTTATATGCGCATCCTGAGAGAATAGGGCATGTTGGACGTGATGGGAGGTCAGGTTACCTTTGGTTCTCCTAGAGTTCGCAAGATAAACGACAAAGAAGTCCGGTCCTCCGGACAGTTTGTTCTTTACTGGATGACTTCTACGAGAAGATACCATTACAATGCTGCACTCGAAAGAGCGATAGACATCAGCGTTAGTCTAAACAAACCACTGTTGGTAATTGAGTGCATTTCAGTCAGGCACGAGTGGTCAAGTGAGAGGGTTCTCACATTCGTTGCACAGGGGATGGTGGACAACGTGTCTACATTCGACGACCATGGGATTACGTACATCCCATGGATCGAGAACCATATTGACTCTGGGGACGGGATGCTCAAGAAGCTCTCCTCAAAGGCATGCTCGATAGTTATCGATGATTACCCGACGTATCTTCCCAGATGGGTGATGGATAGAGCTAGTCTGTCAAGCGAGGTTTCTGTGGAGGCCGTAGATTCTAACGGAATACTACCCATGAACTACGCTGACAAAGCACACAAGACAGCCTATTCGTTCAGGAAACATGTTCAGAGGAGCCTTCACAGTGCTCTCTCCACATTTCCAAGTGAAAACCCTATGGATGGAATAAAATCCGATCTTACAATCAAGAAATCGGAGTTGTCGAAACTTGTCAAAGAACTCGAACTAGAGTTTACGCCTCTTGAGTGGATCTGGAGGGTTGCTGAGGGAGGTGAGGTAGCCAAAAAGGCCATGGCTCCACTGAATATCGATCATGAAGTGTTTCCTGTTGAATCAGTCCGAGGAGGGTATTATGAAGCTGTAAGTAGGCTCGGTAACTTCATTGAGAAAAGACTAGCGAACTACTCTGAAGGAAGAAATGATCCAGATAACCCTGCCGTCAGTGGTCTCTCTCCCTGGTTACACTTCGGACACATTTCTTCATTCAGGATAGTTAGGGCGGTTATGGACAAAGAAGAGTGGACATATGATTCAGTTTGCATTGAAGACACAGGTAAGGGCCACAGGTCTGGTTGGTGGGGACTTTCTGAATCAGCGGAATCCTTCATGGACCAAATCATCACATGGAGGGAGCTAGGATTCAACTTCGCCAACTTCAGGAGAGACCACAATACCCTAGACTCTATACCCTCTTGGGCAATGAAAACTCTGGACGAGCACAGAAACGATCAACGGGTAAGTTACACTTTCGAGGAAATAGAGGGCGCCAAGACAGATGATGAGGTTTGGAATTCGGCCCAAAGACAACTTCTGAGAACGGGACATATGCACAACTACCTCAGAATGTTGTGGGGGAAGAGAATACTAGAGTGGTCTCCGGACCCTGAAACTGCCGCTGATTGGATGATTAGAATCAATGACAGGTGGGCTTTGGATGGAAGAGACCCAAACTCCTATACTGGAATATTTTGGGTACTTGGAAGGCACGACAGAGCATGGGGTCCGGAGAGACCAATTTTTGGAAAGATTAGATACATGTCTTCAGCGAATACCAAGAAGAAGCTCAAACTAGAGCGCTACATCTCAAGATGGGCGGAAGACGCTCCAATCCCTAAGAGCCCACCATGGTGATTAGATGTACAAATACACTCATGAATCTGTTGTGGATGCGGATATCGAAACAACTTTTCAGTGGTTTGAGCATGAAGGCTCGTTCAGGAGGCTTATGCCTCCATGGGAGGTAGCAGAGGAAGTTCGTGCAGATGATTCATTGGAAGTTGGGTCACAGAGGGTTTTCAGGTTCCCAGCTCCTGGTGCTCCATTCCTGAAGATGACTTGGGTAGCTGAGCACACTGCGTATGACCCACCAAACCATTTTGCCGACACAATGATCAAAGGTCCATTTTGGTCATGGAATCACGACCACAACCTATCAGAAGTTGACGGAACCACTACTGTCAAGGATGAAGTGACCTATCAAGTTCCATTTGGACCCCTCGGTAACCTTGCGGACAGAATACTTGGGGGGTTTCTAGTTAAGGGAAGAATCTCAAGGATGTTCAAGGCGAGGGAGCTAAGGTTACAGAGAGATCTTAAGGAGCACTCAAAATTCTCTCATCTCGAAAGAAAGAGAATCCTAGTTGCAGGTTCTTCCGGGCTTATCGGGACTCAACTTGTAGCATTCCTAGATACTGGTGGCCATGACGTCTGGAGACTGGTAAGAAGAGAGGCAGAGGAAGGCTCCAAAGAGCTTAGTTGGTACCCCGACAAGGGTATCCTGAATCCTAACGACATTGAGGGATTTGACGTGATTATCCATCTAGGAGGAGCTGGCATTGGGGATAAGAGATGGAATAATAAGCGGAAAAAACTCATTATCGATTCAAGAAAGCACTCTACTACTCTTCTATCAGACACCATGAGCAAGCTAGAGAAAAAGCCTGAGGCATTCATCGTGGCCAGTGCGATTGGATATTATGGAAATCGTGATGACGAGGAGCTGACTGAGGATAGTCCGCCAGGGGATGGATTCCTCACCGAGACAGTAATTCAGTGGGAGTCATACGCAGATTCAGCAAGAGATGCTGGAATAAGAGTAGTCAATACACGAAACGGGATCGTTCTTTCAGCTGCCGGAGGAGCCCTGGAGAGGATGCTTCTTCCGTGGAAAATGGGAGGAGGGGGGCCTTTGGCTGGTGGAAAACAGTGGATGTCATGGATTTCTTTAGATGACGAAATATACGCGATTCACCACCTGATGATGAATTTAGATTGTGAAGGTGCGTTCAACCTAACTGCTCCCGAACCAGTTAGGCAGAAGACATTCTCAAAGACTCTAGGCAAGGTTCTGAGGAGGCCTGCCTTCGCACCTATTCCTGGATTCGCAATGAAGATATTATTCGGTGAGCTAGCAGGACCTCTTCTGATTGAGGGGCAGAAAGTTATGCCAAAAAGAATTCAAGAGGCTGGATATGAATTCTTACATAAAGACCTTGAATCGGCTCTCAGAGACTCCCTCGGAATTTGGAGGTAGGGCAGTGGGAGACGCCAAGAAGGCAATCAGAAATATTTCAGAGGCTGGCAGGAAGAACAGGCTTTATGGCGGTATTGCACTAATCTTCCTTGGTCTCGGTTTTTCCGTGCTTGCCCCTCCCAATAGTAGTCCCATCTTTTTCGTATTATTATCCGGGATTTTCACATCTGGGTGGTTGGTTCTGCTTGAGTCTACCTCACAGGTATGCGTATATCACGGATTTCTAGGCACCCATGAGTCTTCCTCTGGAGCCAAGAAGCATGAAAATGAGGATATTGCCAGGGCATGCAGAACTAGAAGCTGGGGGATAATATTCCAATCCATCATTGGAGGGGTTTTGATTACTCTAGTTATGGCCTATTTTCTCAGCTAGTCGACTTAACAGGGATTTCATCACTTGGAATTCTATGAAGTAATCCAATTAGAGCAGGTGCCACAATCATACTTGCTATCAGCGAAAGGATAATCATAATGGCACAGAAAAGTCCGAAGGTGGAAAAGAAGCCCATCTTTGACTGGTTAATTACCATGAACCCAGCGAAATCTGATAGAGCAGAGCCGAAAAGAGCCAAGCCTGAAGCACCCCCAACAACTGCTACAGATTCTAATTGGGACTTGCCTTCTTGGATTTCTTCCCTGTATCTCTCGATTAGGTGGATAACATAGTCCACGCCTACTCCTAAAGAGATCGCAGCGATAGAAACCGTGACCATGTTCAGACCATAGCCGAATAGATCGACCAAAGCATAGAGCCATACTATCATAATGAAAATCGGAGCAGTCGTTATCCCGGCATACACAAAAGGAGTGGTACCGAAGATCAAAGATAGCAGAAGAGCTAGTACTGCGAAGTGAATTACATAACTCTGGTCGACAAGTGTGATTGATATTACGGCAAAGACGATTACATTCAGAATCAATGGAAGACTGTTTTTGCGAATCTCGGAGATATTTTTCTTCAGTCTCTCCTTTGTAGTGCCATTATCCCTGAATCCCCACCATAGAGTAACAAAACAAAGTAAAACCCCGAGGAGAATGGTATCTTGCAAATCGTCTTGCATCGAGTCCGCTGCTACAAATCTTACGACCGGCTCTCCTGTTGGAATTGCCCATGAGATTGGGTACTGCTCATTGGAGAGAGCATTTTGGAGTGATCCCCTTTCCCTCAAAGGATTTGCAGAGAGGTTCTGGAGAGGTAACATGTCTTGCTCCAATTGTGCCAGAGCTGGTTCTACTAGAGCGAACTGTTCGGGACTGGATATTCCAAATCTTAAAGTCACTCTGGGGTAGTCAGGGGATTTACCTTCTTCGGTTAGCCATGGTTTCTGGTAGTCCAGTTTTCCCTGTACTTGGAGGAACTCTCCCACTATACTAGGAGAAAGTGCTGGATATCCACCACTGGCAGGGACTCCTCTTGTCATCATGAACCCGTATAGAAACTTCAGGGATTTACTGTCGTTTGTCGAGGGTATGAAGATGAACTCAAAATCTCTGTTGGGGATCACTACTGTTTCACAGCCAATCCCCCCATCTCTTGAGTCAAAATCCCAACCAGCCTGCTCGAATGGAGTTTGATTCCATGCCATGGCCGCTCTCAGATACCAAAGCATCTGGTCGACGGCAAGAAGCTCAACTTCTCCATCTGGAGACCTAGTGAATTGATTAGGATCTTCCGGACTATGAGAATTCATGTTTTTTCTTAGCTCTTCGATACTTTCCAGAACTCTGGGATTTGTCATGTTCCCCTCTACAAGTATGTAGGCAGGCTCTCCCTCGTCACTGAACCTCTGATTAATCAGACCCACTCCTACTGCCAAATCGGACTCCTCTTCAACAAAGTCCTCTACCTGGAAATCCCCCTCTAACGATGTCATCAGTGGAACTGCATAAACTGTGACTAGGAGAACGGTGATTATCACTAACGGAAACGATTTGAATGACTTCGTTGTAATAGAAGACAACCATGCCTTGGGAACCATATGGATTTTATCTGGGTCTTCTTCGATGAGTCTCCCCTTGGAATCTAGCCACTCGTCTATGTCCATTCTTGTCAGAGGGACCCAGAGTCCCGTCAAGAAAAAGGCACACATGACCCCGATTCCAGCTTCTATTCCAAATGATCTCAATGCGGCGATACTAGAGGTGAGATTTGCTGAAAAGGCGACAATGGTAGTAACTGAGGTAAGCATAACAGCAAGTCCAACTTTACTTATTGAAGTCCTGCACGACTCCTCTATTGTCCTCCCTCCTCGTCTTTCCTCCTTGTATCTATGGAGAGAGTGTAAACTATCATCAATCTCCAGAGCCAGTATTAGTATTGGTAGTAGGTTAGAAAATTGGGAGCGAAAAATAAATTCAAAACCTGTCCTCTCTCCAAAAATCATTGCCCAACCAATTAGCCCATACATCCAGATAAGTGAGATTACTAAGCTAGTGGAAACTATGGCTACATCTGATATCCTACGGAGATTAATCCAAAGAAGGAAGACTACAATTACTGACATTGCTACCAGCAGATAAGCACTGGAAAGAAGCTCTCTATTGATTTCCACGTTGATCCCTTCTGCGAACATCAGTGTTACTATATGCTCGTCCGTCTCTCTGAGATCTTCTTCGATTGACAGATAGAGCCACTCTACGGAGCACAATGGCTGGTTATTCTCTTCTCTATCCTCACAGTACTCGAATGAGTACCTAATCGGGTCTGTTATCAGTGTGAATCCATCTATATCGTAACCGAAGTCTGTCGTAGCATTCTTCCACGAGAAAGTCCACCCGCTTTCTTGCATCTCCTCCCTATCAAGATTAACGATTAACCAGGCCGATGAGGCTGACCATCTTCCCCTATCCCATATATCTGATTGCAAATTTCCATCCTCACCAATTGTGTGATTTATTGGCCCAATAACAGGGCTATTTGGATCAGGTGTGAAGGCTCTATCATTAGACAGGAACCTCAAAAATGATCCATTGCTACTGTTTGCCATCCTGTGTGCTGCCAGATCGATATGGTCTTGGGTAATTCTTGGATCGTCGAATGTTAGACATTCTAAAACTCCACAATCTGACCAGTTTGTTGGTGCTGGGTCCATTGATTCCTCGAGATCAAGAGTAAGAGCAAGTTTGTATGGATTTATTCTAGGCTGGGTAAGCGATGAGTTACCCGACATGAAAGATCGGAAATCAGATGCTAGATCCAGCATTCCTACCGCCGGATCCCCCGAAATCTCAGAGGCGATTGGAAGAAAAAACTTCGAGACGTTGTGGTTTCTGAGAGTATCAGCATTTACGTCAATTTCTCTTAAAACTGTAAGATTCAATATCCCTCCCTTGGGGACTTCTAAACCTGAATTCTCTCCAGTATAGTCAGCAATCATTGTGACATCAGATCCAAGTTTCCCGAAGTCGCCCTCATCTCTGACAAAGATTCCAAATCCCCAGATATTTCCTGCGGCAGTAAACTCTTCCCTGAATACCATGTTGGCATCCAATTCCGGAGACTCCATCTCGTAAGATTCTATATCAATAGGCTCAAATGTGGCGAGAACTCCTGGAATCATTATAATTGAGAAGATAAATACCGAAAGATGGACTTTCTTCCTCTTGGGAATAAGGTAGTCTGCGACTCGTGAGAAATCACGCACGTTCTTGGGTCATTGGGCCTGTATTTGAGTAGTTGTGATTGGTCACAGTCCGGAGTCCCTCAAATGATTCAGCGCCTCCTTCTGTTTTTGAGTGAGATCTTCCGTCTCCATGAGTACGAATTCTATGTCCAAATCTGAACCTTGATATCCGTGTCCTTGTATTCTCAATCTGTCTCCAATCTTTGTTCGTTCGGGAACTTCTATCTGTATCCTACTGCCCTTGGGTGTGGTAATTCTTACGTTCCCCCCAAGGAGTAATGTGGAAATCTTGACTGGGACCTCCTGAATCATTCTTCCCTCCTCCCATCTCCTGCCCTCCTGTGCATCCAATCTCAAAGTAATCAACAAGTCACCTGACTCTCCCTGGGGGTGCTCATGGCCCATCTTTCGTAGCCTGAGTTGCTGTCCGTGTATTGCACCAGCGGGTACTTTCACGCTAATCGTACTACCTTTGGTCTGAACTCCAGTACCATTGCACTTAGGGCAGGCCCTCGACGTACCAAAACTATCTCCGCCACATTTGTCGCACCTCTTGAGTCTCCTGTGAGAGAATTTTGTCTCGGTCCCGCTGATCGCTTCTTCTAGTGTCACGTCTAGGCCCGCTTCGATATCTGCCCCCCGGAATGAGGTTCTAGGGGAGCTTTTGCTAGGCCTTGCTCTGCTGGATCTAGAGTCAAAACCGAAATCCGAGCTTCCTCTTCCACCCATGAACTGAGAAATGATATCACTGAAATCGAAACCTGATCCCGATCCCGAGAATCCCGCTCCACCTCCGAACATGTTCTCCATTCTTCTTTGCTGATCCCACTCCCTCCTAGCTTCAGAGGAGCCTATCAATTCATATGCGTTCTGGATTGACTTGAACCTCTCCTCAGAAGCTGTGTCGTTCGGATTTCTATCAGGATGGTATTGTCTCGCTAGCTTCCTGTAGGCCCGCTTAATTTCGGCGTCTGTAGAGTCGTTTGTAACTCCCAGGGTGCGATACGGGTCCTCCGCCATCAGAGCCAGTCGGTATAACGGGTCTCTTCAACCTGCTGAGAGTTTTATCGATGTAATAATGTGATTGTAGGTATTGCGAGAGTTATGACTGTCGGCTGGGCCGTATTCAGAAACTATGCTGGGCATGCGAAGGAAATCAAGGGGGATGTGACTGACTATCCTCGTTTTTTCCTTATGCCTCCCACATCACATGTGGAATCAGATAGTGAAGGAAAGAATGTGATTAGTCTGTTGGCTGATGAACATATTGACTACGAAGTAGAGATGGTGGTCAGATTGGGGGATAACCTAGAACCGGTGGAGATGTGTGTTGGTTGCGATACTACGAATAGAACTCGCCAGACTTTGGCAAAGGAGAAAGGCTGGCCTTGGCTTGAAGGAAAGGGTTTCAGAGGGTCTGGCGTACTTGGAACATGGTCCTCATGGGAACCTGGGATAATGGAGATCGGATTATCTATAAATGGTAAAGTCAAGCAACAAGCGAATACGGATTTAATGGTTCATTCGCTGGATTCGATAATGGGGCATCTGAGAAACTGGTATGGACTAAGTCCCGGGGATCTGGTGTGGACTGGTACTCCCGAGGGGGTAGGTCCGATGAAAGAAGGAGATATTATCGAAGCATGGATGAAAAATTCTGAGGGAGAAATAGTTAGCAAACTCAAGGCAGAATGTACGATTTGAAGCCCCCCAAATTTGAAAACTCCGCGGTAGTTCAGAGATTCATGGATGTAGACTACGAGTTCAGCCCCGCATTTACACTAATGACCGCCAACTTAGGACCTGGAGAGTCGCTCAAGGTGGAGCCAGGCGCTATGGTGGCTCAATCAAGAGGTGTCGATATGAAGACCGGAATGGGAGGCGGAGGAGGCATCGGTGGATTCCTGAAGAGTATGGCCAAATCCGCATTCGGAGGGGAGTCGTTCTTCGTGAATACGTACACAGCTGGTGGCTCTGGTGGATGGGTATCTTTGGCCCCAAGTGCGCCGGGCGACATAAAGGAGTTCGACTTGGCCCCCGGAGAGGAGTTCTTCATGCAAGGGGGGGCATTCATGGCATGCACTCCTAGTGTTGACACGGATACAAAATTCCAAGGCGCGAAGGCTCTGTTTTCTAGGGAGGGGGCATTCTTCCTCAGAGCATACACTCCAAGAGGAGTTGAAGGTAAGGTATTCTATACCTCATATGGTGCAATCAAGGAAATAGACGTCTCTCCTGGCGATCCAGTGGTAGTCGACAACGGCCACGTTGTGGCGTTTACCTCCGGATTAACCTACAACGGCTCCAAAGTCGGAGGAATGGGGTCCGCAATCTTAGGCGGAGAAGGTATTGTTCTGGAATTCAATGGTTCCGGCAAAGTATACATCCAGACCAGAAATATGGAAAGCCTTGCGACAAGACTGATGCCTTTCATGCCGACTGCAAGAAGCAACTAGTGATGATAACCTTGAGGAGTGACATCCTCTCGCACGCTCATGGATCCTGGTACCCGAAGGGTCACTGGAAGTCGCTTGATTGATCACGATGGTTTGGTCAGAGAAGGTGATTTCCTACTTCATGAAGATGGGTCTTTCTCAGTAAGCAACGGCGATGAGGATGTTGTCGAAATTATAGATGGGAGCGACCTACTGATTACAAGATCCCTCCAAAATTGGCATACACACCTCCCAATGACACTCAACAGGAGTATGGGGGAAGGTATGGCCCTGATGGACTGGCTTCAGACTAGCATTTTCCCAAGTGAGAGGAATTTGACTCCAAAGCTAGCATCGATAGGAACTAGAGCCTCCGTAGCAGAGATGATCTCAGGTGGGACTACATTTGCATGCGATATGTATCATTTCCCCTCAGCCATTGCACCGATAGTTGCTGACTCGGGGATACGAGGCATAGTCTGTGGTCCGACAACCGACTGGCCTCCAGCAGAAGAGGGGGAAGAAGACAGTGGCAACGCCATTAGAGAGCTGGAGAGCATGATTAGATCTGGGCCTCTTGGTTCTGGAAGGGTAGAGATTGGGATTGCCACACATGCTGTTTATACATGCTCGGAAGAAGTATTGAGAAAGGCCAGCGAGATGTCCAGAGAATTGGGTGCTAGATTGCATATCCACACCTCTGAGACTAGAGAAGAGGTGGCACAGTGCCATGAGAAGACGGGGATGTATCCTATTGAGTACCTAGACTCGATCGATTATTTCACTGAGGGGACTGTCTGCGCTCACTGTGGATGGGTGACCAAAAAGGAGATGAGGATTCTCGCAAGGAATGATTCGCACGCCGTTCACTGCCCGGTATCTAACCAGAAGTTAGCCTGTGGTGGAACTATGTCTTATCCAGCCATGATTGAAGCGGGAGTTGATGTTAGACTGGGTACTGATGGGGCCGCCAGTAACAATGGATTGGATATGAGGGCTGAAGCGAAGACTGCTAGTCTGATACAGAAGCATGATCATTGGGATGCGACAATACTGAACCCCTTGGAGACTTGGCAACTTGCCACAAAGGGGTCATCAGATTGGGTCACATGGGACTTAACCGATATTCGAATGCGCCCAAGAGGAAGAGGCAGTAGAAGGGTTCTTTCAAATCTAATTTACTCCGGAACAAGTTGCTTGGATGTCTTTGTCGATGGTATTGCAATCCGGAGATCGGGGAAGACTCTTACTCTCAATGAGGAAAGGGTATCCCTTGACCTTGAAGAGGCGGCCCAGGATTATTACTCGGAAATATGACGGATTGAAACAGCCGTTGAAAAGCGCTAGCACTAACCACCATGCGTGTTAGACTACTTATTGGCTCCTAGAGAAGATCACAGGGGTTGGAAAACACCCAGTGAAGCATCTAGGATTCTGCTTGTCGTGGTTGTTCTGTCGGTCGCATACTGGGCTTGGCCGATAACTCAAGGAAATGTGATGATGTGGATAGGGACAATCATGATGGTGTCTACCGCTCTTCTTACAGTTGGGTGGTGGTTTCTTTCTCTGGCTGCAAGAGGTAGGGAGCCTAGAAATCTCACATCATCAGTCGGTAAGGTTAGGAGTAAAAAATAGGATACTAGGAGAGATTGGTTCTAATCCTAACAGCATCCATCACACGAGCAACTTGGTCCACAAGAGTCGCAAGTACAGCATTCACATGGCATAAATTTAGGAAAAGTGGTCATTATTTAGAGATATCTGGATAATAGCGAGGCTTCTGTCTGTTTCTTGACTAGGCCTGTTGTATCATATAATCCAATATGACAAGCTCCACAATATACTCTATGTCTTCGCCCTCATCTGTGTGAGAACATCCAGCTCCTCCACCTGTCTCGACCATGACGCTTAATTCCAAGGTATACGAACCAAGACCGTTTTCTCCGCCTTCCAATCCCCCGATAATATCTGATTTCGATACCCCACTGACGTTGCCTATCAGAGATTCATTGAACCAGTCGACTTCCACTGTATGGGAGGAGACTCCTCCTCCTGAGTTTTGACCGCTGGCTGTGCCGTTAATTCTGTCATTGGAGATTGTTCCAGTTATAGTATCTGGATCAGGGTTAGAGGCACCTGGTACAGCGCACCCAAATCCAGAGCTGGACTCGTCTTCCGAGTACTGTAGAGTTACCCTTATTCCTACTATATTGAAATCTTCAGAGCCCTCAACGGCGTCTGTATGCATATTGATGACTGTTGATTCACCGTCGTTTACGTATTCCAATCCATCTGCCAAAGTCTCATTATCGAAATTAGCACTGACTATCCAATCTCCAGAGATTCCGGCATCGGAACTCAGGGAATCTGGTCCTGAAACAACATAAGCTGTTTCAAAGGCCCCAAATGGGATAATTACAGCCGCAGCCAAAGCCCGGATTTTTCTCTTATCAGGGAAATCATATCTGCCTAAGGGAGAAAGCTCTGGGGAACGTATCTTATTCATAACAAAGTGAGTTAGGAACGCCGCGCCCATTCCGGGGATTGACTCGAAAACCTCGTCATTTAGGCCCATCAACCTCCATGCAATAACTCCGGTAAGGGCTGATACCATCATTGCTATTGTGTGGGTCGTATCAGGCTCATACTTGGCCCATCTGATAATCAAAATAGGGACAAAAATTGATCCCAGTCCGTAAACTGCCAAAACCACTAGAGAAAACACAGAGTCTCCCCCCGGGACATAGAGGCCGAAAATGGATATTGCAGTGGCGAAAGCGGCCACGCCTAGGGTGACTGCCTTTGTTTTCTTGTGGTCTTGGCTTATTTCTGGCATTACATCGTCTGTAAATGCGGCAGTACATGCCAAAACTTGACTGTCTGCGGTTGACATAGTTGCCGCGAAAATAGAGGCTAGGATCAAGCCGACCCAAAAGGGCCCTAGTGTTTCCATTGCAAGCATTGGGAGGCCAAGCTCTGGATCGAAATCGGAACCGGTGAAAACTACCCTGCTTGATAGTCCGATTATGGTCATAATGAGAAGAAATGGGGTCTGCCATGCAAAGAACCACAGCATCGCAGTCTTCCTATCCTTGTCAGACCCTAATGTCATAACTCTGGTTACTACCTGAGGCTGACCTGCTACACTAAGTCCTCCAAGGAAGAAGGCGAATGCCCAAAGGGTCACGCCGAATCCTAGATCTGCAGGTACGATACTGGTCAAATTGGCATTCTGCGCCTCCAATCCTGAGTGAAGGCCAGAAAATCCTCCTATCTCTCCCAAAGCTACCCAGCAAAGTAATGTGGAGCCGATAATCATGACGCTAGACTGAGCAGCGTCGGTCCATATCGAGGCCCTGATTCCACCCGCATAGCAGTAGGCCACTACCAATACAAATCCAATTAGGATTCCAATTACTTCAGACCATCCAAGCATGACATAGAGGGCCTTTCCCCCACTAGTTAATTGAGCAGCGGCATAGACAGATAGAAAGAGAATGGATAGAATCGCTGCTAGCTTTGCCTCGGGTGATCCAGTTGCTTCTGAAACAAGAGATGAGAGTGATCTGAGGCCTCGCTCGTTTGCTGACTCCTGTATGAATTTATACAACCAAATCCAAGCCACAACCTGTCCTGCCATGGATCCAAATGCAATCCAAACTATAGAGTATCCCATAGTGAAAGTAAATCCGATGAAACCGATGAACATGTATCCTGAGTTCCAAGTACTCACTGCTGACAAAGCGGCCAATGCCGGGTGCATACCCCTGCCCGCAACCAGATAGTCGTCGGTGGTATCTTCCTTGACCAGCATGCTAGCGAGGCCTATTCCCGCGAATGCAGTCATGAATAGGATGAATGATCCAACTAGGACTAGGTCCATGATGATCTAGTGCATGGGGCACTTGACTATCAACAATGGCATTGAGCTAACGACTAACATGTTCAAAAAAATCTAGGCTAGCTCTAGATTTCCCTTCTCAGAGTCTCCATCAGGGAGTCTGCAACTCCTAGACTCCTCAGGCATTCCTGAACCTGCCCCTCGGAGAGGCTTCTCTCGGCCTTGGCTATGGAGCTAAGGCATGAAGCCCTATCTGGATAGTCTATTCCTATTCCTCGGGAATCTAGCCTCTTGCTTAGCTCATTCCACTCGGAGTTGACAAAGTCGAGTAGTTCTTTAGCATCTGATACCTCTGATTCAAATAGGGTGAGGTCGGATAACAGAGATTTTAGCTCCGATGAAGCATCGGACCACCTCGAAGACTCATGTAATCGTGTTACAAGATCCAACCTATCTTGCCAATTACCAGACTCAGGGAATCTGCCCTCCAGCTTCTTCCTTTGCCGAAGAGCCCTGGTGACCTCGTTGGATGATTCTAACGACTCCCTTACATCTCTGATGATGCTGTCTGATATTCCCTTCGAGAGCGGATAGTTTCCTTCCCCATATGCAGTTCTGGAATTTGTCATCATCTCCAAGTATCTTGAAACAACGTTACCCTCCAGTGACTTTATCGCATTTTCAGCGTCTTCAAGAGACTTAGTGGCCTCAACTTTCAATCCTGAAAGGCTCTTGATATGTTCAGGGATATTAGTGGCGATTTGAATAGCACTGATGGGGTCTTCTGACTCTAGTGCTTCCTTGGCCGTTTCTAACATGCTAAGTATGCTATCGGCTGAGTGTCCAGATATATCGGACATCTTCTCTTCAGCATTTTGAATACAATCACATGCCTCCTGCCAGTTATCAATGATATTGTGAGCCCTTAGTTTAGCCGTCCTGAACAGGGTCTCAGCCTCCCTCAAAGATCCCAATTCGGCCTCTCTCAATCCCATATCATACGCCTTCCTTGGTGATTTTGCGATATCGGATATTTCCTCTGCCATTAGGACTGAAGAGAGGGCGTCTTTCTGTATTTCTTCCAGATCGTCAGATATAGCGATAATTCTCCTTGCCTCACTCTCTGCTTCTTCAATTATCTGGAGGCCTTTTTGAGGATCTTTCCAGCCTATCTCCCTCGCACTCTTCAATAGAGAATTTGGCTGTTCCAGGCCTGTATTCTCTGACCTCAATTTCAGCATTGAAAACTCGGCCTCCTCAAGCTTCACAGAGAACTCTTTCCTGATGTGGTACATTTCATCTTTCGATAGTAAATCTGGAACCATGGTGTACGAAACAGAGGCCAGAACCAGTCCCCAGACATAGATGTTAGAGTCTAATGCGACTAATGTGGCGAATGCTACAGCCAATGAAGCGAGACTACTCATGCCCCTTAGTCTGCGAGTCGAAAGTGAATGGCTGAAAATTGATTTCGTCGTTATCCACAAGGAGATTGCAATAATCACCAACAATACAGATGAGATTTTTTCGTCCGTGGATGTATAATCCGCTCCTGCGAGAGCAATTATACTGGGCCAGAATAAGTTTGACGCGATTCCAATTCTGGATCTCTCCACAGGCCCAAAGTCGATCAAGTCAGAAAGCAATAGTGCGGTTGCGAATAGTAAGAAAACGTGCCCTGATCTTGAGAACAATTCATCCTGTCCATCAATTGCCGGCCAAAGCCACCATGCCCCTCCTAAGATAATGGATAAAAGACCCAGCAGAGCGATTTTCTCGACTCGTACTCTATGCTCGTTGACTACCCTGTTTGGATAGTCGGGCAGTAGAACCATGACTTGTGTGCCGACATCATCTCTCATGAGCTTCACTGAAGAATGTGTGAAACTAGGGCTTCATTGAGTTGACTCCCCAAATGCGGTTTGCCACCAGTGTCACAGCAACCAGAATTGAGAAAACTAGAAGAAAGGCCTCTATTTGATGGTTGGAATCGTTGTCTTGACTATCTGCGACATTAATTACCCCTGATAATTCAATAGTCCCAGATTCTCCATCCTCAGTCCCTATCCATTCAATACTCATATCCAAATCACCAGTCTTGTCTGGTGTGACTTCTAGTTGGAGTGTGAAACCACCATAGGGGGCCCCTGGCATAAGAACAAAGTCAGAACATTCTGTGAGATGACACAATCTGGCCGATCCTACTGAGGAGTATGAATTCTTGGCAAACACAGTAACTGTTACGCTGTTTCCTATCGAGGGCTTTTCGGAAAGGGAGGTGTCAGTTACTTCGATTGAGAAACCCAATGGGGGCTCTATTGAGAATTGGAATGAAAGATTGCCAGAATTAGAGCTTGAATCTTCGGCTTGTATGTTTAACGTGTGTCCCCCTATCTCAAGAGGGGGCAATAATGTCTTTTCAGCGATACTCCAATTTGAATCTTTGACATAAATCTCTCCATCTACAGATATAGTCCACATGGTATCATCGATACTATCCAAATCATCAAAAGAATCCGAAAGGAAGAGTGTGAGATTATCCCCGAGACGTGGTGGATTTGAGGGGGACATGACATCTGAGTTAACGAAAAGAGATGGCATTACGACGGGAGCTGATGAGTCTTCCACTTGTACCTCCCATGTTTTTTCGACGGTGTTTCCAGCTTCATCAGAGACGTTCAGCATAACATTCCAAAGGGTGTTATCTCTCTGCAGGTGCCTCTCTTCAACCGGCATATGCATTCCATTGACTTGGGCTCCCTGAGTAAAGGAGGTGGAGAAATGGAGTTCATCATTAGAGAACTGCCTCCATCCTTGGGATTTGTTTGAGGTTACAGTTATCGAGACAGGGAGATTTGAAGAGTCTGTAGCAATTATGTCAAAATATAGCTCACTGTCCTGCCTTATATTAAGGATATTATCGGATACGTTGTGTTCGATTTCTATCCCAGACTTGGTAATCTCTGTGAGCCTGATCTCATAGGTCGGGTTTTCCCCGTCGATAATTACACTCTGATACCAATTAGAAGATGAATCATGGGAGTCCCTGCATTTTAAATCCGCACTAAGTACATCTGCTGATGAGAATCCATAATCTGAGGGGATGATAGTTGTGACCATCTCATGGTCCTTTGATTGAGTTCCTGTTACACTAGTCACTACTGTTCCGTTGTTGCTGAATAACCATACATATTGGGGCGATTCGAGAACACTATCTTGACATTCTGAGAAGAAGGTGAGTGGACTGTCCAGCGGTACAGAAATTGAGGCATCCCCCGTTCTGTTTACCACGATGGATGGAGGGTCGTTTTGTCCGATTGCAATCCTGATTGTAGAGTAAACCGGAGAGTCTGTTCTGTGAACTGAGAAATTTGATGGGACGCCTGAGATAATCTCCTGCATTGCACTGAACTTTAGCTCCCAGGGGCTCTGAAGAGTAACTACAAGTGGGACTTCCTCGACAATGGCTCCTGTTCTTGGCAAATCCAATAGCCGTGTCGATCTCTGATCGCTTATCGCAACTAGATCGGCTGATTCCTCCCAACCCCAGCTCGATTCGGACCCAGAGAGAACTGGTCCCGGAAGAGGTGGAGATATTGTCAGATTCACAGGACTGGTGAGGATCAATGGTTCATAGTCAAAGATACAACAACCTGCCAATTCAGAGTTATCCCATGACCTAGCTGATGTAATCAACTGTGAGAAAGAAGCAGTCTCATTCTCTGTCAGGTAACCGTCATCGTCTCCTATGTACCTATCAATCTGAGTCCTAATTCCCAAAGACTGGTTTGGCAATAAATCAGTACCATAATTCTCACCAATTGATATTTGTAGCTCCCAGGTAGCATTTACCTCGGAACCTGGAGATAATGTCTCTAGGAAGCTTAGCTTCGAGTGGCCGGAAATCTCGAGTGGCTGTTGGGAATCATCTACTTTGGTTCCTGAATCAGCGAATGATGGAGGGGATATGGATATCATCATCAAAATTATGAAGCATGTGACGGATCTTACAAATTTCATCTTCTTCAGCCTTCGTAAATAATTGTAGATCCTTTATCATCCAAGCCTACTGGAATTAGCTTGTTTGCCCGCCTTAGTCCACTGAGCTTTCTTCTGAATGATGGAGTGCCATGAACGAGAAAGAATCCTCCCCCTCCTGCTCCTAGGAGCTTCGCACCAGAAGCTCCGATTGCCATTATCTCCTGATGAAGTAGATCAATCTCCGTTCCTGTTACGCCAGATGATATGCCCCTTTTAGCCTCCCAAGCCTCACCTATCAGAAGGCCTAGATTATGCAGATCTGATGCCTCCAGATAATGCTCGGCTAAATCTGCCTGTGACCTAATTTTCCTCATTCTTGAGAGTTTGTCTTCGGGATTATCTGGTTCTTCTTCGAGTACTTCAGAGGCACTTCTAGATAGCCCTGTAAATACCAAGGTAAATTGATCTGAAATATCTGATTTGCAGGAAATATCCAGTGGATTAACCGACACTCCATCTGATCCGAATAAAATAGAATTTATTCCACCAAAGGCCGCGGCATACTGGTCCTGCCTGCCTATTGGCTGGCCAAGAATATCTATTTCTATCCTGCAAGCCTCTTCAGCTAGCTGTTCGGGGGATGCATCATGACCGGAGAATTTGTGAAGGGCATTTAGAAGCCCTACTGTAACTGTCGAGGATGATCCTAAACCCGTTCCTCGTGATGGAATGTCAGCAATTGTCGTTATCTCGACGCCTGAGGTCACACCTGTTATTCTCATCGCCTCTCTGACCAGTTCATGGTTAAGATTCTCAAAATCATCAACAATCTCAAGTGCTGAATAGGAGACACGGACCATGTTGTCAAACCTCCTGTTCACGATTACGTAGATGTATTTGTCCAAGGCGAGTGAGACGACCTTGCCTCCATCTGCATGAGAGTTTGAGAACCCGTCTATATCGGTTCCACCCCCACAGAAGGATGCCCTGAGGGGAGTTCGGCTGATTATCATCTACCAACCCGAGCCATTCACTACACATCAAGACGACGGTTTTGTGACATATTCATGAGTCTCTTGAATGGCAACACATATGACCTAGTTGCCACCGGACCGAAGGGAGAGCAATGTCCGACGTAGTGACTATGGATGACCTTAGCAATGAAGAGATATTGTCCATTCTTGATGATTCGAAGAGATTGATACCAGTAGCCAGAGGAGATGTTCACCTTCCTCTTCTTGAAGGAAAGGTACTCGCGAACATGTTCTACGAGAACTCAACGAGAACGAGAATGTCATTCGAGACAGCGATGAAGCGACTAGGAGGTTCTGTACTGAACTTCACATCCGTAGGAACATCTGTCGCAAAGGGAGAGACTCTGTATGATACAATGCAGATGGTTGATGGGTATGCCGATATAGCTGTGATCAGACATCCAAGGCAGGGCGCTGCTCAGTACAGTGCCGATGCAGTGGATATTCCAATACTCAATGCAGGGGATGGTGCTGGGAATCACCCCACTCAGACCATGTTGGATCTATTCACCATAATGGAGGCCCATGGAAAGATTGAGGGTTTGAACGTGGTTCTGGTGGGAGACCTGAGGTATGGAAGGACCGTTCACAGTCTGTCTCACGCTCTGATTCGTTTCGGGGCTAAGCTGACTCTGGTATCTCCGGAAACGCTGTCTATGCCAGAGGAGATAGTTCGCGACCTGCGATCCTCTGGTGCTGAGATTTCTGAGAACTCTGACCTTAGTGGTTCAATTCCTGATGCTGACGTCATGTACATGACTAGAATCCAGAAGGAGCGTTTTCCCGACGAGGATGAATATGCCAAAGTAGCAGGAATCTATACGCTTGGGTCAAAAGACATGCATGGTGCCAAAGACGGGATGATTGTAATGCACCCTCTCCCCAGGGTTGGTGAATTACATCCAAGCTTGGACTCAACCCCCCATGCAAGATACTTCCAGCAAGCATTCAATGGAGTTCCAACACGGATGGCCCTTCTGTGCAGAGGCCTTGGTGTTACAATTCCGAAGGAGGTGAAGTAATGAGCGAGATGCGTAGAGTAACTGCTATTTGCAATGGTACAGTAATCGATCATATTCCAGCAGGTCACGCATTACAAGTCATTAGGATGCTCAGAATAGACACCAACAGGTCAAATCCTGTTTCCCTAGTCATGAATGTGCCAAGTGACAAGATGGGTAGAAAGGACCTTCTAAAAATCGAGGATTTGGAGCTGAATCAGGAGGAGTTGGACAGGCTCGCTTTGATCTCTCCGAATGCTAGTGTAGCAATAATCAGAAACTATGGGGTCGCAGAGAAGAGGGTTGTCGAGCTAGCAGAGGAACTGGTGAATGTAGCAAGGTGTACCTTTACTAACTGCATAACACAGAATGACAGAGAGCCACTTCCACAGAGGCTGAGGGTTGTGTCCAGGGAACCTATGGAAATCAGATGCTACTATTGCGGAAAGGTACAGACTATGACCGACATAGTCGACAACATCCTCTGAATAAGATCAGGTTTCTCCTGCCTGTTTTGATTCTCTCAACAGAGGTGAGATAGAGCTCTTCAGTGCAATAATTGTTCCTACTATAGCGAACAAAATTGCCGCCACTAGAGCTATCATAGCACCACTACCTGTGTTGAGCTCGGCTGAGAAGTAGAGCCCAAGGAAGACAGATGCCAGTCCAAAGACCTGTGACCAAAAAAGACAGGCCCTGAAACTCCTGGAGAATAGTTGTGCTGTTGCCGCAGGGGTGACAAGCAGGGCAGTGACAAGAAGAGTTCCCACAACCTGCACCATAGTCACCACCACAATCGCGGTAATGACGCTGAACAGAAGGCCGATCTGACGCACAGGGATTCCCTGCACGTGGGATGATAGTGGGTCAACTGCTGTGGCCAATAATACAGGTTGCAAGATAATCAAAAACACATACGACAGAATGCAAAAGAAGGCTATAATGTCCAAGTCATTGGATGATGTGAGAAGAAGGTCGCCCCAGAGATAACTCTCAACTTCGATTGTTATACCCACACCGGAGTACCTAAGATAGACGAGCCCGAAAGCCAGCATCCCAGTCAGAAAAATCGCGATTGACGCATCCCCAGAGAGAATGTTCCTTGACTGAAGCTCATAAATCAGAATTGCTGACGTAACGCTTGCGACCATCGCATATTCGAGAGGGGATGTGGCACCAAGTACGATTCCAACCGCCACTCCTCCGAATGAAACGTGTGCCAATCCATCTCCGATTAAAGCCAGGTTTCTGACAAGAAGGAATGACCCGAGATACCCAGCAACAATTGAGACGATTACAGCGGCTAACAATGAGCGTTGAAACATTTCTATTCTGAAAAACTCCGGGAAGACCTCCCCCGGCATGAGATACGACAGCTCCTGCATTATCGGAGAAAGGAACTCCAGTAACATTACTCCGATTCCCATGGTAAACCCTCAAACCTAATCATGACTATTCATTCAGTGAACTGGCTCAATACCTCTCAAATCAGCGAGTTTTTCTAAGCCGGGGAATGATTTCACCGGACCATCAAATCTGATGGTCTCTTCAAGAAAAACCATTCTGTGAGCAGTCTGACGTATTGCAGCAAGATCGTGTGAAACCATCAAGATGGTTTTCCCTTCCTCATGACAGAGGTTATCTAGAAGCTTCAAAAGAGAGTTCTTGGAGTCTCGATCGATTCCAACCATGGGCTCGTCCAAGATGATGAAGTCAGCCTCAGACGCCAATGCACGTGCGATTACAGCTCGTTGCTTCTGTCCTCCAGATAGCCGTCCAACTTCGGTATGTTTCACATTCTCCAAACCTGTTTTTCTGATTGCTTCATCCACTCTGTTATTTCGGGACATATTGAGTCGATCGAACATGTTTGCCCGGTTTATCGTCCCTAGCCTTACCAATTCTCTTACTGTTATCTTGACATTCGTCGGTAGGTTTGCAGCGGCTTGAGATACCCATCCTATTTTTTTGTTAGTTGAAATGGAGTTTGGTGGCTTTCCGTAAACTTGAACTGTTCCACTTTTAGGTTTCAATACCCCTAGGATTGCAAGTAAAAGTGTTGACTTACCACTTCCGTTGGGCCCCACTATTCCGATAAAGTCACCTTCGGTGATGTGAAGACACACGTCTCTTATCACGACCTTGCCCGATCTCTCCACTGACAAATCGCAGACGTCAAGAATTGTTTCTGGCACTCTCCCTCACCACACTCGGTTTAACCCTGAATGGTCATCAGGCATTATACCATTCGTTCAGGTGAATTTCGCCCTGATGTACTGGTAGCCCAAAGAAAGTGAGAGGAGGAGGAAAATTGAACCAACAATGATGATCGGTAGTGATTCTACCATTTCGTGCATGCTTCCTCCTCCTCTATAATTTCCAGTCCTGTTTTTAGCATCCAATTCCTGCTACCATATTGTTGAGGTTCTTGTCCATCATCGACAGGTAATCATCGTTAGAGTCGCTTGGTTGCATCTCCATTGTGTAAAGTATTTTCACGGAAACGCCTGTCTCCTCAACAATACTCTGCACTGCGGTGGGATCGGTGTATTCTTCGATGTACAGGGTGGTAATTCCCTTTTCGTTGATTTGCTCAACCACCTCAGCAACTTCCCCAGGAGATGGTTCTCCCTCTGGATCTAGTCCATGAATTGTCAGTATGTCGATATCGTATCTCACTGACAAGTACGAGTAGGCATTGTGGTTAGCTACGATAGTTTTGTCGTGTCCACCTGTTACACAGCTTCCATCCACGCCGAATGCTGCTTCAAAATTAGTGGACAGTTGAGTCAGACTTGCTGAGTAGGTCTCTGCATTGGCCGTGAAAACATCCGTTCCATCAGGGAACACAGTAATCATCTTCTCGAGAACAAGGTTCAGTTGCTCGTTGAACGAGATTGGATCTAGCCAGCTGTGTGGATCATAGTCAAATGCCTCTTCATCGTCATCAGCCACGATCTCGCCGCCGTCATCGTCGTGGTCGTCCTCCTCGTCCGAGTGGTCGTCGTGGTCGTCCTCCTCGTCCGAGTGGTCGTCGTGGTCGTCCTCCTCGTCTGAGTGGTCGTCTTCAGGGAAGGACAGTGTGTGGGCAACGCGATCAGCATGAATCTCCGGGAGTTCGTGCTCTTCTGCCATCCACAGATGGCCAGCAGCTTCGCAATCTTCCTCATTGGTGTATTCCTCATGAGTTTCATGGGTTTCTTCGTCATGACACGTCTCGGGAGCCCAGTGGTCACTGTGGCCATCGTCATCATCACCATGTCCATCTTCGTCATGGTCACCGTGGTCGTCCTCCTCGTCCGAGTGGTCGTCGTGGTCATCGCCGTGATCACCATGATCATCATGGCCCCCGCCGCCTTCTTCGGCGATGTGTTCTACATCATTACCGGCGGAGTCTTTGAGATAGTGCTGTGTGGCTTCGAATTCGTAAGGGCTGTGTGCTGTATAGGCTGCCAATCCACTTATCCCTGCTGTGTTGATGGTGAATGTAGAGATATCTCCTGAGCCAACATGCCATTCAAAACATGATCCCCCGTCAACAGGTGTCATGGACTCTCCGTCCTCTATAACTGTACAAGCGTCTCCTTCAATGAGAGCCTTCACCCCACTCTCTAGACTGTGCATGGTCTCCTCGGTAGGTTCATCCGTCGGAATAAGGACCACTCGCATGCTTGGGTCGGCATAGGAACCGTCGACTTTCTCCATCGTCCATGTGTGGGTAACATCGTTGATACTGAAGATTCCTGCCCACTCGAATGGGCCTGAGCCATGGCCGTGGTGATGGTGGTGAGCATGTCCGCCTAGCATCTTTAGAGCGGCCATGTTGAAGTCCTCATCGTGCTCTGATTCGAACTCGAGGACGTGCTCGCCCTCTTCCATGTGGAATATCTGGATATTGGTGTCGGCGGGGCAGGACTCAGGGTTCGCTAAGACCTTCTCAGCTTCTGCATGGTCGTGCCCATCATGATGACCGTCGTCGTGGTCGTCATGGTCGTCATGGTCGTCGTCATGGTCGTCGTCGTGGTCGTCGTCATGGTCGTCGTCGTGGTCGTCATGGTCTTCATGACCGGCCATTGTCTGCATTGAGTCGTCGTCGTGGTCGTCATGGTCGTCATGGTCGTCATGGTCGTCATGGTCGTCATGGTCGTCATGGTCGTCGTCATGCATGATACCAAGTGTCGTACTCTGGAATGGCCCATCCGTCATCAGTTCGCACAAGTCTGCCACTAGCAGGGACTGGTAGTCCAGTGTTTCTTCACCGGATGCCATAGTGTGCGTCATGAATGAGGGGGGTGCGTCAGATCCTAGGGAGTCTAAGGTTGAATCCACCCATGGTTCCAGATTGAGACCGTGATAAAAGAATACGTCGGCTTCCTGGAGCCTGATAAGGTCCACTGCAGATGGCGAGTAGTCGTGCACTGGGATGTTTTCTTGACTCATGTAGCTCATGGATACGCTATCTCCAGCGACACCCTTCACAAGCTCTCCCACGTGGTACGTTGAAACCATGACGTTGCCGTAGATTACCTCATCTTGTGGATCCACAATTGGCTCGACAATCTCTTCGGCATCGTCACCTAAACAACCAGCAAGACTGGAAGTTATCATCAATACGCTCAGCAGGATAGATCTGTATGCTACACTCTTCATGGTGTTTCGGGTAGATAATACATATTTAACAGAATCTAATAATTAGGAAATTACAAATTATTATTAGTGAGGATTTATTCGGGGATATATGAGTAGAATAATTTCGTTCAGTGCGGATAGGGAATTTGCTGAGTCATTTGAAACTCTGATAGAAAAGTCCGGTTACACGAACCGGAGTCGCTTCCTTAGGGATGCATCGATGTACTTCGCAGAGATTCAACAGAGGGGTGATCTGATGAATATGGACGATGACCAAGTCGTCGAGGGGCATATCATAGTGCATTACCAGGAGAGGACTGAGCAGAGGCTGATGGTGAGTCGGACTGACTCCATCGAGGTTGCCGCGTATCATCACAGTAGCAGGCTTGGACATTCCTGCCACTCATGTGTTGATGTGGTTCATGTCAAGGGGACCGCTGCGCATGTCAGGTCTGTGTATGGGCAACTGCAGAATACTCCGAACGTAGACAAGGTATCATTCACCAGTGCGCCGATGAAGGAAGAGGGCTGCTGTTAGTCAGTAAGAGCATTTACTGACTGCCCAACACGATTGGAGAAGATGACATAACCTCGTCACTAACTCCTTCTTTATACTGCTCGAAATTCTCTATGAACATGCGAGCTAGGAGGTCTGCAACATTATCGAACTTCTTCTTGTCGTTCCAAGTTTCTCTGGGTTGAAGGATGCTGTCTGGGACTCCCTCGCATGTGGTTGGTACAGAGAATCCGAATCTCCGGTCTTTGACGAAAACAACATCATCCAGATCTCCCTTCAATGCCGCATTGAGAAGCGCTCTCGTCCACTTGATTTTGATTCTACTACTTTCCCCATATCCTCCTGCAACCCACCCCGTGTTAATGAGCCAGCACTTTGCATCGTTATCCCTAATCTTATCTGACAGGAGATTAGCATAGATTGAAGGATGTCTAGGCATAAATGGAGCTCCAAAGCAGGTTGAGAAAGTGGCCTGTGGTTCAGTAATCCCAATCTCAGTTCCGGCAACCTTTGCCGTGTATCCGGAGATGAAGTGATATGCCGCTTGCTCGGGGGTAAGTCTGGAAAGTGGAGGAAGTACTCCGAAAGCGTCACAAGTCAGGAAAACAACATTTTTTGGGTTTCCTGCCATAGAGTTGGATGTCCTATTTTCGATTGATTCTATAGGATAGGACCCCCTAGTATTCTGTGTAAGAGAGTCATTTGTGAAGTCCGGAGTCCCATCGGCATTCAGGACCACGTTTTCTAAGATTGTGCCCCTCATCCTCGTGGTGGCAAAGATAGCGGGCTCGTCTTTCTTTGATAGATTGATTAGCTTGGCGTAGCATCCTCCCTCGAAGTTGAACACTCCCTCTTCAGACCATCCATGTTCATCATCCCCTACCAAAGCCCTCTCAGGATCTGCAGAGAGAGTAGTTTTTCCAGTCCCAGACAATCCAAAAAACAACGCTGAGTTTGTTCCATCGGTATTTGCAGAGCAGTGCATGGGCAGTAGACCCTTGGCTGGTAAAATGTGGTTCATTATGGTGAAAATGGCCTTCTTTATTTCTCCCGCGTAGTGGGTCCCACCGATTATCACCAATCCCCTATCCAATGAGAGTACGACGAAGACGCCGGAATTTGTTCCGTCCTGGTTTGGGATTGCCCTGAGGTTGGGGGCGTGAAGTATTGTATACTCTGGGACATGACCGCGCAGGTCCTCTTCTGATGCTCTGACGAACATGTTGTGCATGAAAGCGGCGTGCCATGCTTTCTCAGAGACCAGTCTGACGGGCATAGTATGCTCAGGATCAGCTCCACAGAAGGCGTCCTTCACAAAAAGGTCGCTTGCTTCGTTGAGGTGTTTCCTAGTCTTATCCAACAGGCGCTCGAATTTTTCAGGAGAAATCGGCCTGTTTACTTGTCCCCACCAGACCTCATCAGCGAGACCTGGTTCTTTGACAATGAAGCGGTCATTGGGGGACCTCCCCGTCCTCTCCCCCGTGGTCGCCAATAAAACACCATGAGACGTATATTTGGCCTCCTTCCTGGAAACGGCCATTTCATGCAATTCTTCCCATCCCAGATTCCAATGCACATTCCCGGTAACTTCGAGCCCATGCTCCGACAAAGGAGAATTTGCCATGGGGCTGGAGTCCGAAAACGTTCGGTCCCCCATGGCTGTCGACTAGTACATTCACCTTCAAGGGTTGCGGAGGTTGGAGAAACAGAAACTAACCGCTGTTTAGATTAGTTGACCGGGGATGTCATTATCCCTCGTACGCTCTACGCTACACGATGGTGGATGAGGCTTCGGAAGACGAGGTCATCCGAGAGAGGGCATTCAGGATTAGTGACAAATTGGATATCGGGGATATCGTCGATTCATCCATATTCGGGGAAAAAGATGTGGAGATTGATAATCATCATGAGGAGGATGAGGCCCTGGGAGACATCGTTGACCCATTTTCCAACAAGAAGGGAAAAGGGGAAATTCAAAGAGATGGAACTGTAAAAACAGCCCCCGAATCAGATATAGTGACTGATTTAGCGACAGATGGCGAGAGGGGAATCAATTGGATCCTCATGGGTACAATGATTCTTGTTTACAGTGCCATAGGAATTCAGATTGGCTTCGTATTCGAGCCGATACTGGCAACCGTTTCACTGATTTTTCTAGCAGGGCTGGGCTTCTTTCTTGGGGAACGATGGTCGAGTGACAATAGATTAAGGGTCCTAGGGATAACATGGGTCATAATCTCCATGAAGGTACTTTACGGATTGTCCGTGGAGTTACAGAGGTGGGGATTTGTAAGTGTGGAGGGGCTAGGGGCTCTGCTAATTGTCATAGTTTGCATCAATATAGCGGCCTCTTACAGATATGAGCATGATGCGATAGCCGCTCAATCTACATTGGTTCTTCTCGCAGTCGGTTCTACTGCAGGCTCTCTGTTCGGGCAAGAAGGGGTAGCTCTGATGATTCTTATCTCTACCATACTAGTGCATAGTCTAGCGATTCACAGGAAATCTGGGAACCTAGCTGCTCTTGGAATAGCGTCCTCGAATCTTTGGATAGGTATGCACGCTACTACCGATGGATTTGAGATCGGGGAGCTTAGGGTGATGGCATTAGATAAGCCTCTACTTTTGTTCGTACTATTGATGGGAATTACTGCATTAAACGCGTCTATGGCCACGCGCTTCGCGAAGGAAGATAACTGGTTCTCGAAGGGAATGAAGGTACTTGGTCTAGGAAGACCGGGTCTCTGGGGCGTCTCAGTATCCATGGGTTTGATGGGAGCACTACTTGCTGTGGCGGCAAACAGAGGAGACTTGGGGTATGCTCTTGGACTAGTAACCGTATTGGCAGGGGCTTTCTCCGGATCTTACCTTGTTGTCAGGGGGGTTTCTTTTGAGAGGGTATTGTACCCCCTCTCAATTGTATCAATTGCTCTACTAATTTTCCTGTTATATGGACAGCCATTTTCCGCTTCCTATAATCTCTCAGAGTATTCTATATTCACTATTCTGGGATCCGCGACTGTTGGAGCAGTAATACTCAGAGATCAGGATAGCGTTACTGACAGGGTACTCTGGATGGGCGTTGTGGCAGTACTAAGCTTACTGATAATCCTAGTTCCCGCTGAGTCAGTCGATTCGGGGGGAGATGGGGGTGTCCTACTTCTGGGCATGTTATCCATACTTCACATCGGCAGTGGAGCTCTGGCTATAAAGAGGAAATCTCCATCACTGGCGGGGGTGACGGTCCTTCTTCCATGGACGTGGATAATTATTGAGCAATTTGTGCAGGAAGCTGTTAGGACAATCCTGATTTCTAATGACTTTAATGATCCCGGGAGCATTATTGAAATGGCTCCTGAACCTTTAGCGATCTATCTGTTGGTCTGCTCGGTAATGTTGGTTCTGGTCAATGAGAGAATGGGTAAAACTGATGTGAACTTAGCCTCTAAGTTTCTTGGTATTTCTGAGATTTCAGCCTCAATAAGAGACTCCGGAGGTTTGCAGTTATGGAGTCTCGGCTTGTGGCTACCGATGGTTTCAATCTTGTTTTTAGCCCAATTTGGAGGATTTACATCACTAACTCTCCTAATGGTTACCGGGGCCTTGTGGGGGATGCATACATTGGCACACGTTAGGGGAGTCAGGGTTGGTAATCTGGAAATAATGATTGGCACGATCATCCTATCTGGTATCGCGATTCAATGGAGACATGGTATGGGTGAGTATGTCTCTTTATTCGTGTGTACAGTTCTGGTAGTAATTCTACTGATCGCAAAAGAAGGACAAGAGCTGTTCACAGTTTCTATGGGGTCAATGGGAGCAATACTGCTACTTATGATTCCTGAGCGAGAGATTTCGGTAAACCTGCAAGATTATTCATCCCTCACATCTCTAGATTCTTCGATCGTAGCTCTGACCTGCACTGGAGTACTACTTTCAATCTATTTGCCTAAATCCGGATCTACCGATGAATTGCTCAAACCAGCACTTTCATCCCTGTGGCTTATGTCTATTTGCATAGCAGTGACTTATGTCAGTGGAGACTTAGCTTACCTGATGATGTCTGTTTCGATGTTCATGATAGCCACAGTCTGGCTCGTTGCCAGGGGGGAGTTGAGAAGGGAATTACAGACTGTGGCAAAGTTGGAGGAAAGAAGGAGTCTGGCGTTAAAGAAGGCACAATTTGAGAGTAGGGTAACAGAATTGTCGACATTCGACGCTAGGGAGGCCGAGATGCTGGCTACCAGGAAGAAGAGTCGGGAGCAGAGCCAGACAGATGATACTGAGGAGCTATACACATCTGACATATCTCACAAGCCGGTCATAGTCATTGCAGTGATGATTCTGGTCTTTGTTTCTGGGATAGTATTGGGACTGACTTCGGGACAAAATCCCACATTGCTTCTCGCGGTTGGAGTTTTTGTCACAATCCTAATTGGGATAGCAAGATTCAGAACTAGACAATTAGAGCTGGATTTACCGCATATACTGGGAATGGAGATGCCGATAGCAATTGCTATTTTTGGACTGGTTTCGATGCATATTTCCTCCCTCATGGGGCCCGGGTCCAGTAACACTGATCTGTCTAGTATGGGCGTACTTACGATATTGATATTGGAGCTTTGTCTGATTTCTTTATATCAACAAGACAACATGCTTGACAGGATTCCGATCGCTGTTGATTGGTTCATCTATTCCTTGTTGGTGGACAGGTTTCTCGGAGTCATATTGTACGAATCATTACCATGGCCACTTAGCATCGATCCATTCTCAGGTGATTCTTTAGTATGGGATATTCCCCTTCTCGGACTGGAACTGTGCCTTACATTCGCAGTACTGATTAGCTATTGGATCGGGGAGATGAGGGCAAAAAAGAGGAGGATTCCAGAGAAGGGAACTGCAACTGGAGTTAGGGTTTTATCCGTGACTCTGTTATCTACGGGAGTAGCAGGGATTTTAGCCATACTATTCACAATAAATTATGGGTTGAAGAAGAAGGAGCCGACTGCTGTTGGTATGGCAATATTAGGAATGGCAATGAGCGTGGTTTCAGTCGGAAATTGGGTTGATGGCATTTCAGGAGTTGTCGGAGAGGTCTACATTGCCATGGGCATGATTCTACTGGTGATGTTAGCAAGTACTCTATTGGTTGGAGGCGATAGATGGTCCGGAATGCTCGCGACACATGCTCATATTCTCCTAATAGTTGGGCCAATTTATTCCGGAATGGCATTCATAATTCCAATTTTGCTGATTTTGTTATCTACTTCGATATGGGTAGTCGGGATACTCCAATTAAGAAAGTCCCTCAGGGCATTCGGCCTCATTGACTTAATTATCGCAATCATTTGCTCTCTTGCCTTCTATGGCAGTATACTTTTCCAGCCGCATATATTCTTGTTAGGTCTTGCAATAATTGCGATAGAGCTTGGCATAATTTCTTGGCTGGGACTGAGGAATGAGGATAGTCTGGCTGTGAACTGATAGTCTGTAAATCCAAGCGAATGAGAACAAAGTGGGCCAACCTTGATGGCGGTTGGGCTCGGCAAAAGTATTGTGACGCGATCGTGGATATCGGATACGCCCGACGAAGTCGAGCACCCTCCTGTCCCACTAGGCATCAACGAGATGGCTGTTCCAAGGGCCTCAATACTACTTTCAATATCCACGGTATTGCTAATCCTGATATCATCTATCTGGATAGGTTTCTCGGCAGTTGGTTTCTTGGATAAGTTGGAAGAGTCTTTCGAATCTGTGGACGAGTCAATGATTGAGATGGATGGTAGATGGTCTTGGGAAGTTGACCTGTTGTTTGACACATGTGACTCAAGGGAGGGGGATTGGACATGGCCTGAGAATCTGTCCACTCAGGACGAGGTTTTCCTCTATCCTGGAGAGTTGAGATGTGACTGGGAGCACCAAGGTCAAGGAGATAGGGCCTCAGTTGTAGTCTACAATAGAGGAAATCAAACTCTAGATCTACTCCTAGAGATTGGGGGGCCTGATGTTCTATTCTCGGCCTCCGGAGACACACAGTATCTCATCAACGAGATATCGGGTAATGATGCAGTAATCCTAGAAATAGAGTTGACTGAAGACATCACCGAGGGGGAGATATCAATAATTGCATCTCATGTGTCACTTATGGCTGCTGAGGTCAGGCTCGATGTGAGCATATTCCAGGGGACTGATGCAAGATCTCTTCACATTGAGGAGGGGGATAGAGTCGAGGTCGAGTATACTGTTTGGAACGCTGACACAGGAGAGGAGCTTGACAGCGGAACTTGGACCGAAAATGCTGGAGATCCTTGGTGGTCAATAGAGGGTTTTGGTTGGTCCGCTATTGGCTTGGATATTGATGATGACAGAGGTTTGATACCTGGAGTGGAGACTGGGACTAAACACATAACTCTCCTCCCCCCAGCAATAGCTTACGGTAACAGTGATGATCATGAGCTACAAGATGTTTGGCTCAGGTTTGAGATTGATCTAGAAAGGGCCCCAATCTCAGGATAAATCAGGAAGGTTGGAAAATGTCTGAAGAAAATTCTCATGTATCTGTGAAACCGTCTGAATCTGTATCAAGGGAAGCGGGGAAACGGGTTGAGAGAAAATCAGGTAGAAAGGGAGAGCCCGCGTTCCATCTAACTGAGCAGATGCGTAGGCTTTCTACACCTTGGGGAGTTGCTCTAGCTCGTGCAGGTCAGATCGATCCAGGATCTTTAGGGCCCGGTATAATCCTAGATGCAGCTGTAGGTTCAGGCTTGCAATTGATTGCTTATTCAAATATTTTGAAAAGGCCTTCCCTTGGGGTGGAAATAGATGGGAATGTGGCTGTTTTATGTGCTGCAAACATGTTTTCAGCGGCCGGAAAGGATGATATTCAGAGATCCATGGACAGAGTGGTAATCGGGGATAGTACTGATTCAGTGGGGGTGATGAATGAGTTTTGGTCGAGTCTCAGAGAGTCGGGAACAAGGGCGCATCCGCCAGTAGCAATGCTTCACCTTGATCCCGCGAGGCCCCGGGACGCACAGAAACATCACATAGACGAGATGGAGCCACCTATTGAGTCTGTATTATCATCCTGGAAGCAATATCTGGAGCTCGGTCCTAGAGGGCCCTGCATAATCCTAGACTTGTCCCCTAGATTGGATATCGGACAGAGATCTATGATTGATGAAACTGTGGAGAGGTTGTTTCCCGGATGTGGAAGGACTTGGGAGTGGATGAGCAGAGGAGGGGGAAGAGTAGACAGACTGTCATTGTGGATAGGTTCCCTTTCTTCCAATGAAGCTAGAAGATGCATTAGAATGGGGACGAAGAAGATAATGGCCTCGATCGAGGGAGATGGGGGTGAAGTACGGGCCATTAGCCTAGTAGATCCTCCACCATTCGAGTCTTGGATCACCATTGTAGATCCGGTAGTACTGGAGAGTGGTTTACAAGATGAGTGGATTTCAAAGGCTATTCCTGATGGAGCTGGATACTCCTGGATAAGGACCGAGGGAAGAAGACCGTTATTGATACACACGGAGCCAATCAACGAAGATGATGATGTCAGAGGCTTCGTAGTTTCTACCGGCCAGGTGGTACAACACAGACTTTCACCGCCCGAAAATCACACAATCTCTCAGATTGCATCATCTCTCGCAAGGCTGGAGATAGGTAGTGTGACCTTGAGGTGCTCTCTAGACCCAGATATGCATCCAAAACTCCAGAGAAGACTTCACAAGGCAATGAGAGAGATTGACGGTTCTCGTTCCTTTATGGTTGATATCGAGCTGTCCAGAGATACGGGGAATTACACTATGTTTGTGGTCTGTAGGGAAGATTAGTGGCCACAATGGTCTCCAATCGGTTCAAATAGGAATGGTTGGTCGCCCGGATGCTTAACAGCCACTGGGTGACCGGTGAACACGGGGGGACCGTACATGACAGAATTAGATGAGACACAACTGGGAGATGACTTCTCTTACATCATCAGGATAGCAGATACAGACGTAGACGGGCTCAGAAAGATTTCCGTTGGCTTATGCTCTATCAAGGGAATAGGGATGAGGACGGCTGAGATGATATGCCGTCTTTCGGGTATCGATGGCAGTAAACTTGGAGGGCATCTCAGTGATGAAGAACAAGAAAAACTCAGGGACTCAATAGGGACCTATGCAACCGAAATGCCATGGTGGCTAATGAACAGACAGAGAGATCTGGAGACTAATGAGGATGCTCACATCGTAGCACTTGAGGTCAAGATGACTAGAGATGACGACATAGCCAGAATGGCTGGAATCAAGACTTATCGAGGAATGAGGCACAGAAGTGGGCACAAGGTTAGAGGCCAGAGGCTAAGAAGCAATGGAAGAAAGGGCTCAGCTCTTGGAGTTCAGAGGAAGAAGTGAGGTGATTAGATGGGCGATCCTAAATTTGCAAGACCTAAGACACAAACACCTACACACCCATGGAAGCAGGCCAGAATCGAGGAGGAGCATGCCCTCAAGGCCAAGTATGGACTGAAGAAAGTAGGCGGAATGAGAGAGATCTGGAGAGAAAAATCTGCTCTTAGAAGGCACAGAAACCAGGCGATGAAGCTAATTGGTAGAGTGGACACCTCAGAAGGTCACTTCGCCAGGGAGAAAGATGACTTGATCAACTCCCTGACAAGGAGGGGTCTTCTCTCCGAAGGATCGAGTTTGGATAGCGTACTTCAGATAGATGTGGAGCTTATGCTTGCAAGGAGGCTTCAATCACAGGTCTACTACAAGGGATTAGCACCTTCGATGAGGGCCGCAAGAAACCTTATTGTCCACGGACACATTTCAATTGGTGAGCAGAAAATGACTGTCCCCGGCTATCACGTCCTAAGAGACGAAGAAGAGCAGCTCAGATACACATCAGGGTCCAAGTATGAGAACCCTGAACATCCGTTCAGACTAGACCTTGAGAAAATGAGGGCGACTATTGATACCTCAGAGGAAGAAGCGGAGACAGTCGGTGGACCAGTTAAGGTTGCAGATTCTTTTGTTGACGACATCAAAGCAGGCGAGGCGGCTGCCCCCACAATGGAAGATACAATGCCGGAGAGTGATAATTGATGTCACACAAGGCTATTCTACACATTTTTACAACACACAACAACGTGTTGATGACGGCTACTGACCTTACTGGATCTGAGACTATCTGCAAGGTTTCTGGCGGAATGGTGACAAAGGGCGGATCTGAAAAATCTAGTTCTTTCGCCTCGATGAGGGCTGCAGAGAGGATGGCCGAAATGCTTGTTGAAAAGGACTTCAATCAGGTGATTGTGAAGTATAGGGGAGCGGGTGGTAATAAGTCCCATAATGCTCCCGGCGCTACATCTGCAATCAGGGCTCTAACGAGAGCTGGGATGCAGATAACTAGGATCGAAGATGTCACTCCCATACCTACTGATGGTACCAAGTCAAAGGGAGGTCGCCGAGGAAGGCGAGTCTGAGGTGTGAATTATGGTTAAGGCAGAGATTCTCTATGAAGATGACGAAAAGATCAATATTCTATTGAAAGAAACTGATAGGGCATTTGTGAATTCTATCAGGAGGACGCTTATTTCTGATACTCCAAAGATGGCCATAGACACCGTAAAATTTGTCAAGAAGACTGAGGTTGAAAACGGTGAAGTATGGGAAACTGATGGGCCTCTTCCAGATGAAGTAATTGCTCAAAGGCTCGCTATGATACCTATCCCAACCAACCATGGAAGTTTCCACTTCCAAGATGAATGTCCAGACTGTTCTGAAATGGTAGAAGAAGAGAGGGGGTGCGTTCAATGCACTATGCTCTACTACTGTCAAGTGAAGGGGTCAAAAGAGGGTGTTTGGGTCACCGCTGGAGACTTGAATTTCCTTGGAGACCCAGAGGGATTCATCCCAGAGAAGTACCGGCCAATACCGATAACTAAGCTATTCCAAGGCCAAATGATAGAGTTCTCAGCGACGGCTGTTATGGGCAGGGGAAGAGATCATGTCAAGTGGTCGCCTGTAAGTGGAGTTGCATTCAATCCCAGACAGATAGGGGTAATCAAAATAAAGTCAAGAGCCAAAATCCTATGGGATCTTGGACTAGGGATCAAGGCCAGCGATTTCGACAAGAACGGTAAATTGGAGGACTTCTATAAGGTAGAACAACTCAAGAAGGACTTGAATCATGTGGGCTCTGGAACAGAAGAGTCTAGAGAGTTCAATGATGCAGTGATTTTGGAAGATGTCCCTGATGAATTCGTTCTATCCTTCGAGACCGATGGATCAATGAGTCCAAAGGTAGCTTTTGAGATGGCTGTTTCTGAGCTTTCGGGAAGATTTAGTGGCATTGAGGATGACCTCAAGGCAGTTCTCTGAGCGGGATATATTATTTCCCTGAACGGTAGGGGCTTAACGTGTCTGACCTACTCGGTCGTGGATATAGTGGTGGCCACATCACTCTAATCTTCACTGTAGAAGACGAAGCCAATGAGCTGACTAAACAAGGTAGTCTAGGAGCAGGTATTTGCCTGGAAGATGGTGTTGAAGTAATTACCAGGGGATGTGAAGGAGAAGGTAGGATCGAGGTGTCATTCATTGGCTACAATGGAGATTCTGAGATGTACATTCATGCGCTACAGATTATCGGGAAAATTCTCCCAGAGATTCTAGAATATGATTGGGAAGTTACAGTAAAGCTTGGTCTGCCAACGGGACAAGGTTTTGGTATGTCAGCGGCAGGTTCAATTGCCTTCTGTGATTCCTTACAACGGGCAGTAGGGATTCCCTATGAGGAGAGCAAGAGACGCTCGCTTTTGGTTGCCCATCTAGTTGACCGGGAAAGATCAAGCGGTCTTGGAGATGTGACAGCGTTAGCTTCGGGTGGAGTGGTGGTTAGAAAGTCTCCCGGGTCACCCTACAGTGGACATCTTCTGGACAGAGGGCCTGGAGAATCTGTTGGTTGGAGCTCTGATTCAGATATTATACTTGCATGGAATGATCAGTACAGCAAACACACTTCTACCTACATAGAGGATTCAAAATGGAAAACCGCAATTACAAAATCCGGAAATGAAAATCTAAGGAGCCTTTTAGAGGGAGTCTGGGATAAGTCGAGATGGCATGATTTGGTGACCAGCTCGGAGGCATTCTCATTGGATAGCGGACTTTCAGGAGAGTCTGCCAGAGCTAATGTTCTGAATATTTGTGAATCTTCAATTCTAGATGTCGGAATGGCGGAGGAGATCCGTCCGCTTCTTTGTATGCTAGGTACTAGCGTTGCCATAGTCCCCAGAGACATAAATTATAATTTGACCAATCCCGAGATAATTGTTCGAAAATTAAATGAGAATGGATTGACAGCTGTCATATCGAGAATAGGGCAAATTCTATGATTTGGACTCTTCGTGAAATTTATCGAGAAGAGTGAGATCTAGTGGACTCGCGTCTAGCTGTTCGGCACCATCAATCTTTAACCCCGAGCAGAAGCCATGTCTGTAAACTATAGCGCCGTGCCCGTACTCAGCAACGTATCGATCAACTTGTTTCTGGGTCTTCTTCCTAGGGAACTTCAAATCTGCTCCGAAGAAGTGCTTCGCATCTATCCAGGCACATGGAACGCCGTTAATCCTGACATCGTCTATCATCAGTAGATCTGGAGTTATAACCGCCCTTCCCTCTGCTTTCTTTTGTTCAGCCATTAGTTGCTCCTGAGTCCTGTATCTGACACCTATGGAGTCAAAGAAGAGATACAATACGTCCTCAAAAACCATCGAAGCCTTATGGGTTTCATCCTGATTCACTGAGCTTACCCTATCCATCGACTCTGCAAGTTCGAATTGCTCCCTATCCCTAGGTTTCATCCTTGAAGGTTGCTTTAGTGATTCCTTAATCCTGTTCTTTGACCACCCCCTGCCTGTCAGGATCGCTCTAAATGTATTCACAGGAGGAGCGTCAAATCTCTTGGAAAGGGAAATTACATCCTCCCCAGAATTATACCTACGGCTCAATTCGTTGGATCTACGCATGAGTTTGTGGTGGGAATAAACGCTCTTCTCCTGGTTCAATGCGTTCCTGAGAGAAAGGGCCTGCTCGAGAGATATTGGGAGCCCCTCCAATTCTGAGGCAATCTCATCCACCCTTTCTTGGGGAAGAAATCCAAATTCCCCCCTCCTGCTAACTATCTCACCAGTCTTGTTCTGGACATCCCTGGACACAGCATTCAATTTCCATTTCACGTCAATTTTTCTTGGTGGTGGGTCTATTTCTCTGGGGAATCCCATTGGAGGAGGTTCTGCATTGAATCTTCCTAATGCTCTCTTGATAGATTCTGAATCCATGTCTTGGCCTCTTTGTTTAGGGGGTTTTTCATCATCAGAACGGCGTCTATCTCTTCGACGGGCTCTTCGCCCCTTGGCTCTTTTATCTTCGCTCAACAGCACTGCGAGGGTAGTGAACTCCATGAACCCACCGAGTGAAAGTGGCAATTATTTACGATAAGCCAAAGTCTGATACCCCTTCTTAGATGCACGGATGATTGCTATGATTGCACAAAATAATCACAAAAATACGCTTTTTCGATGGAATGAGGTTTCTGGTGACAGGCCTGCCCTCTTGATGGTACTAACAGTTTCCTTTCCGCTCCTGCTGTGGCCATAGACTACCTCCCCGGGACTAACCTTGAAGTTCCACTGTTTCTCAAACACTTTGGCATCCTCGATGTTTCTGCATAGTATCTTAGGAACTGCGTGATACATCGCCAAGGTGTTACTCTTCTTGCGGAAGAACTTGGCTAGGACTTCAGGTAGCATCTCACTCAACCATGTTTCGCTTATGACTCTGACTTCCCTTGGAATTACATATCTAGGATTTTCAAGAGGCCCGAGTACCTCCTGCATGGCTTCCGCAAAAATCTCCGATTCCTCCTCAGTCGCGTCTTCTAGGTACGCCCTTAGCCAACCCCCTCCTCTATTTCCCCCTCCGACCTTTGCACCATATCCTATGTGCCCGAGGGCTTGTAATGAAGTCGCTACAACATTTGATATGGCCTGAACAAGAGATTCGTCGGTCCACCCAGCTAGTCCGATTCTACGTGCAATTGGAAAACCTCCCCCGAATGCACCTTTGATCTCTATTGCCTCTTTGGGAACTGCATTGAAAGGTTGTCCGATACCCCAAAGATCTCGGGTCCTAGGTCTGTTCATTGCTCTCATCAACATCTCATCGTTGAATATCTGCATTGTTTCGGACACTCCTTCCGGCTCAGCCTCGGTGAAGGCCGCGTGGACATGTCCAACTCCCTTTTCGATGGCTCCATCATCACATACTCCATACAGTTGCTTGTGCTTGCGCTTGAATCTTAGATAGTCATCAAATCCCTTGGTGAATTCATCAGCCAGACATATGATATCCCAGTTGTTAGCTACTTTATCGGGCCAATGTTTGTCGAGCCTGAAAGACCTGCCTCTAAGTTGATTGATACTCATACTTGTTGTTACCGTGGTAAGGTCGATGAGTACATTTATTCTACTAGCATCCCATCCTTCTCCAAGAAGACCCCTTGTACCAACAATACATTTTGTCACCCCTTCTTGGAATAATTCCGTAATCATCATTGTGTAATATCTTGGTAGCCAATCCTTACCCTTACCACGAATCTCAAAGTACTCACCTCGCTCAATATAGTCGAATTTTATGTCCAGATTTCTCTCAAAGGACCACTTTTCGAATCTAGGAAATATTCTCTCCAATAAATCATCATCAACAAGCACTGTAGTACCAGTCATTAAAACTGGATCTAGACGATCGGTATCCTCTGTACCGAGGATAGCTCGGAAAGCTGCCACTGCTCCGCCAGCATCATCATCTAGAACTCCCTCCACTAATGCGGTTGCAGAAGTCTTCTCGAAGTCGGTAACAATCACAGCTCTAATATCGGGGCCGAGAGCCTGCATCTCTGTGGCCAGGATATTTCTGAGTGCGTCGTACTTTGCGGAGGCATAAGCCATCACCCTGCCAACGGGGGACGCGCATAACCTAGGACCGCTGCCCGTAATTTGCACACCTGTCATCCTCAGTTTTCTTTTCGCTTCCTCTGCTAGGGAATGATCGTCCATGCTTTTTGACCTCATGAGACCATTCCTGATGTAACGATCTAGTACGGTAATTAGAATGTCCATACTCCTTCCTGCTGATGCAAGATCAGGAGGGGGAGGGGGGATATTAGGAGGCAAACTCAGATTTCTGATTGTTAGATACGCTCTAGCCGCATCAGCTAGTCTCGGATCCCTTCTATAGAATGCATTCCAATCCTTTGCTTTGCCTCCCGGTAAGAGTAGTCCATCTAGGACCTTGGCCAGCCAAACATCAAGTCTGGGTGCTCGTCCTTCTCTATCTTGAGGCCCTCTGCTTAGTTCTTCGAGAAGTTCGTTGAAATCCTTGTCAACATTGGCTATGTATTTCAGCTCATCAGATGAGGGACGAACGAAGTAAGCCAAGTCCTGATATGGAGCGAGATTGGCATCTCTTACAAGTGCTGGAACTGGGACTTCATAGTCAACCTCTCCAAATAGTTCTAGATATCTACTTGAAGAAGATTCGCTAGCTTTGTCAGGAGGGGTGGCAGTAAGCCCCAATATTATTGGATTTCCGAGAAATTCCTTAATCTCGACTAGCACCCTACCCCAATGGTCCATTAGGTGATGGCACTCATCGAGAATGATTAGCCCTATTCCCGTCTCGGCGAGTCTCTTCAGATTATCCTGTGAGGACTCATGGAGGACCCATAGAGCGTTCCCATGTTCAGAGAGAGAGTCCCTAACCTTCTTTCTGAAATGTCCCATTCTATCAGAGTAGTATTTCGGATTCTTCTCCTCCAAATCTCCTATCCATGCCTGAGCACTCTCCTCATCTTCCGCCTCTACGGAGCCATCTTCCTGATTCGGTGTCATCAGACTATTAATCCACAATTCCAATGCCGATTCATCCAGGTTCTCTCCGCCTCTCTTTGGGAGTGTGACTGACTGGTATGTCAGAGAGGTGAGGATACCTGGCTTCTTTGGGTCTGTTCCTATATCTCCCTCCCTACCATCAAGATAGAATAATTCCTTAGCTCTCTCGATCCATTGGGCCTGTATGGCGGAGTTGGGGCTCAAAACCAATGTAGGGAGTCTGACTAAATCTGACCAGACATATAATCCTAAAACAGTCTTTCCGGATCCAGGAGGGGCTACGATAAGTAATTCCTTAGAGTTACTATCCAGCTCTTTCTTGATAACTTCAGAAGAAGCAATCTGGGATGGCCTGAGTTTTCCTGTGAACCCAATTTTCCCGAAACTGGACTCAGTCATAATTATCTGAGGAGGAGGTATTGATTGTAAATTTCCCCTTACTGATATCAGAGAAATGCAATCCCGGGTTCTAATGGGAAAGACACTCTGGCCTTTCCAGCAACGTCGTCCCCCTCACCAACTCTGTAGGATTCCACATTTTCTATACCCAGAGATTTGGCAATGAAGGACGAGTTCATATTTATCATGGAAGATTCATCAAAACCATTTCTCAATAGTGTCTTTTGTCCGTGGGACCATGTATTTATTCTACCTCTCTTTTTCTTCGTGCCCGAGGTCATTGACATCCAAGTCTGGAAGATTTCGCCTCTCAACGATTCATTGCTGAAAATTGGAAGATTTTTGAGATAATCCTGTCCCTTCGCTCTGAAGTCGAAATCTGAGAGTGACATCTCGATAGCATTGGAAGCTAACTCTGATTTCCATAGAGGCGATGTTTGTATGACCATCTTTGTTATGGGTCCCTCAGAGTGCTTCTGTGCGAGAATCTTGATGTTCCTTGCGGAGTCAATCAATTCTCGTAAGTATTCTTCCATCGCCAAGGTATGTGACCAATCCTTGGAAGAAAGATCTGAGAGATCGGAGAGAGTGTTTGAGGCCAGTAGACCATCTCCGCCCAAAGAATCCCAAAATTCCTCCGCCACGTGAGGTGTAGCTGGTGCCAACATCTCAGCCCAATTAGTCATGTAGCGCTGTATTGTGGATTTATCTGAACCTCCTCTTCTGCGATACCACTGCCAGTCCGAGAGCATCTCGAAGTGGCTGATCATAACACCTTCTCGTAGGCTGACATTGTCCATCGCTTCAACCCATCTTGTCCGACTTTCAGATAGACGTCCCAGTAACCAATCATCCATCCCACTTTGTTGGGATTCAATGCTTGATGCGTTTCTGAAAGCCTCAACTATCTGATTCAGTTGGCGGTTGTTTGCTTCCAGGGCACTATCAGACCAATCCATCCCAGCCTCTGGATTAGCTCCGAAGAGAATGAAAAGGCGCACGGTATCTGCCCCGAACTTATCGACCATCTCACCCGGACTAATTGTATTGCCGAGTGATTTACCCATTTTTACTGATCTAGTACTGAGTTTATTCCCACAGCTAGGGCAGTCCCCTCCAAAATTATCTACGTGATATTCTGAATTGCAATCAACACAGAAAGGCGCTGGAGCGTTTAGCATACCTTGACAAACTAGACGTCCAAAAGGCTCGCCAATCAGATTCATTCCTAAATCCCGTGTTGCCTTGGTGAAAAATCGAGCATAGAGAAGGTGCATCACAGCATGCTCGATTCCTCCGATGTATAGGTCTACTCCTCCCTTTAACCAATAGTTAACCTTCTCAGATTCAAATGGCTCTGATGAATTATTTGAATCAGCGAATCTCATGAAATACCAAGAGGAGTCGTAGAAGGTATCCATGGTATCTGTCTCACGTTTCGCTTGTCGGCCACAATCTGGGCATGTGGTTTGAAGAAACTCATTGTTTGAGGCTAGAGGATTTCCACTGTCCTCCCAGCTGAATTTGACATTCAAAGGGAGCTCTACTGGTAAATCCTCAGATCTAACGGGTACTACTCCGCAATCCTGACAATGGACCATTGGTATGGGGGTCCCCCAGAACCTTTGTCGGCTCAGAAGCCAGTCTTTGAGCCTATATTGAACTGTACCGTGACCAGATCCCTCCTCCTCCAGAGTGGAAATCACCGTCTCCTTCGCCTCGTCACCGAAAAGACCATCGAAAGACTCTCTATCTGAGTTGACCATCCAACCTAGACCGTCGAAAACGGGATTTTCTTCCTCTGCCTCGAGGCCGCTTTTCCTTGCGAGTACTGGTCTAATTGGGATTCCGTACTTCTTAGCAAAGTCATAGTCCCTCTGGTCATGACCGGGTACTCCCATTACTGCACCAGTACCATAACTTGCAACTACGAAATTGCCGGCATAAATCGGAACCTCCTCTCCACTGAGTGGGTTGATTGCATTCTTTCCAAGAGGAACTCCTTTCTTCTCCTTGAGCATGTTAATTCTCTCGAATTCTGTCATTTTCGAGCACTCGTCCCTAAGTGCGACAAAGTCTTCTTCGTACTCTGTACCAGATACTAGTTCTTGACAAAGAGAATGCTCTGGAGAAAGTGTGACAAAAGTCACTCCAAAAATAGTATCGGGTCGTGTCGTGAAAGCTCCAATTGTGGACTCTGTCCCAGCTACTTTGAAGTTGATATGGGCTCCTTGAGAGCGACCAATCCAATTCCTCTGCATTGTTTTCACGTTTTCAGGAAACTGTATCTCATCAAGCTCGTCCAGTAGCTCATCGGCATAGGTAGTCATCTTCAGGAACCACTGAGCCATATCTTTCTGGACTACCTCGAGGCCACATCTCCAACATCGGTTGTTCTTTACTTGCTCATTCGCCAATACCGTGTCGCAATCGTTACACCAATTAACCGGGGCGAATCTCCTCTCGACAAGTCCCGCCTCATAGAATCTCAAGAATATCTCTTGATTCCATCGATAATACTCAGGGGTTGAGGTTGCAAATATTCTTTTCCAATCATATGAATATCCCATTCTCTCTTGATCGGCTCTGATCATGGCGATGTTTCTTTCTGTGACTGTGTGTGGGTGGCCGGATTCCTTCTTTGCGGCATTTTCTGCCGGCATCCCAAATGAGTCGTACCCCATTGGATACAGGACATTCTTTCCCATCATCCTCTGAAATCTAGCCATGGCATCCCCTATCGAGTAGTTTCTCACATGCCCCATATGCATATTCCCAGAGGGGTATGGGAACATCTCAAGGCAGTAGAACTTAGGTTTGGAGGTGTCTGTTTCGACCTCGAAAACTCTCTTATCTTCCCATACACGTTGCCATTTATTCTCGACTTCATGGGCATCATACGACATCTTTCTCACCTCAAATCCTAGTAGAACTAGGCTCCTTGTTGAAGGACCAGTAATTCTGGTCGTCTCTCTCGTGAGAGCCCCACTGGGGATAATCTTGCCATAGGCCTCCTAGAGGAGGGGCGATTTTGAACCCTGCCCCCACGAACACTTCCACCATAGCTATTGGATATGACTGGTTGCGACAGAATATGCTGGAGGAGGGCGAGTTCGACAAGACTGTGACGAGGAATGGGATAGAAGTCTGGGTCACTCAGATGGGAGACTACATGAATATGAATACTGCATTTATAGACAGAGGAAATGGGGTAGTTGCCATTATCGACCCTTTCGATTCAGTGAGGTGGGCTGAGGAACTCGCACGTGAGGGACTGAAGCCCACTCACTTACTGTATACCCACACTCACAGAGATCATGTTGTCGGCTACTCTTCAATGATTAAGCTGAATCCTGAAGTGGAGGTCTGGGGACATGAAGATGCCAGAGTCCCCAAGCTCGTTAACCATGTTGTCTTCGAAAGGGTTGATTTCACGAAGACTTGGAAAAATTCACGTAACACTTCTGTTGAGTGGGATGTCGGCTCAATTTCACTGACTGTTACACATTCGCCGGGACATGCTCCTGGACATGTCACCATTCATGGACATGGAGTCTATCACGCCGGCGATCTCCTATTCACTAATGGCATGGGAAGGGTGGACTTACCTGGCAGTAATCCAAGGGACCAGTGGAGCAGTATTCGCCATGCAAGGAGTATTCTCGAAAGTCTGCCAGAAGACTGGAGACTCATACCGGGTCACAGGTATAGTTGGGTTGATGGAACTACACCGGATTGGGTAAGCATAGGGGATGCTTTGTCGTATAATTATGCTCTGAATGACCCTTGCTTGGACGAGTTGTAGCATAAAATCTCCTTACTTTCTCCTGAATCTGGAGATCACTGATCCTAATGTGGCCAAAATTATCTTATTTTTCCAAATCCATGTAGCTAATTTCACAGCTCTTCTGAATCTACCCATTACTAGGCCGCCTTGTCTTCCCTTATGCCACTGATTCCCATCTTGTCTGATTCTTCCTTCACTGTTCCTTCTTTCAGCGTCCCCTCTCTCTCAAGAGTTGATAGGGCAGCTAGAATTATGCTCTTTGTGTCAATCTCGAAGAATCTCCTGAGTTCCTCCCTTGTGTCGGACCTCCCGAAACCATCAGTTCCTAGTACAGTAAATCTGCCTCCAACCCACCTCTGAATCATTTCTGGAACTGCCGCAATGTAGTCAGATACAGCAATTGTTGGTATGTCATCTCCGAAGCAATCAGAGACAAAGGCAGATTTTTCGGATTGTGGGTTGAGTCTGTTGTGACGCTCGCACTCCATGCCCTCTCTTCTTAGCTCACCGTAAGATGTCACTGACCAAACTTCGGATGAGATTTCAAACTCTGATTCAAGCAAGGATGCCGCCTCCAGGGCATATTGAAGGATGGGGCCAGAGCCCAGAATTCTCACATGGCCGGTATCTGATTTTTTGGATTCCTGAAGTTTGTAAGCACCCTTGACTATCCCCTCGTCACATCCGTCTGGCTTGGCGGGTTGTTGTTGATTCTCATTGTACAACATGACATAGTGAATGACGTCCTTGTTCATGACCCACATCTCTTCGATCCCATGTCTAATTATTGTGGCTAGCTCGTAGGCATAGGCTGGATCCCATGCCCGACAGCTTGGCACAGTTGATGCGAATAGAAGACTATGCCCGTCTTGATGCTGAAGTCCTTCTCCATTGAGGGTAGTCCTTCCAGCTGTTGCACCCATCAAGAATCCTCTAGCTCTTGAATCAGCGGCCGCCCACACTTGGTCTGCTGTTCTCTGAAATCCAAACATGGAATAGAATGTGTAGAATGGGAGGGTTGGCGAGGATGAGTGAGAATAGGAAGTTGCTGAAGCTGTCCATGTGGCCATCGATGTTGCTTCTGCGATGCCTTCCTGAATGATTTGTCCTGAGTCTGACTCCTTGTAATTCATGAGCATCTTGTGATCGACAGGGGTGTAATTTTGCCCGAACTGTGAGAAAATTCCAAATTCACTGAATAGAGGATCCATACCGAAGGTTCTTCCTTCATCTGGAATAATCGGAACTACTCTAGACCCGATTTCTGACTTCAGGAGTTTTCTTAATAGTCTCACAAATACCATTGTGGTCGAGACTAATTGTCCTTCTCTGGTACCATCATCGAACTCGGAGAAAGTAGTTTTATCCGGGGCATCAATGTCAATTATTGGGGATTTTCTTGATGGTAAATATCCTCCTAGTTCCTCTCTTCTTTTTACCATGTAATCAATTTCCTCCGAGTCACCTCCCGGGTGGAAAAATGGGCTTTTTTCAAGTGATTCGTCATCTATTGGTAGTTGCAGAGAATCTCGATAGTCCATGAGATCTTCCATTGCCATCTTCTTTTTTTGATGAGTTGAGTTTCTTCCCTCGAACGAGTCTATCCCCCATCCTTTGACGGTATGAGACAGTATAACAGCGGGTCCCTGAGCAGCTTCCGCAGATTTGTATGCGGCGTACACTTTACGTGGGTCATGGCCACCTCTACGAAGATTTTCTATATCCTCGTCTGACAATGATTCTCCCAGACTGGAGAGATTGTCGTCACCAGAGAAAAATTCCTTCCTGAATTCAGAAGGAGATAGGGTACTCATCCTTTGCCAATCTCCATCATTTATTCCTTCGATCCTCGACAGTACCACTCCCAGAGAGTCCTCATTCATTATACGATCCCACCCAGAGGACCAGAGTACCTTAATCACGGTCCATCCGGCCCCTCTGTAGAGTCCCTCCAGCTCCTGTATTATCTTTGAGTTACCACGCACAGGGCCGTCAAGACGCTGGAGATTACAGTTTACGACTACTATCAGATTATCGAGTTTCTCTCTTCCAGCTATTGCGATTGACGCTATGGATTCTGGCTCATCCATCTCCCCATCTCCTAAGAAAGCGAATACCCTACTCTGGGAAGTATCTGCGAGGCCTCTCTGATGCAAATACTTCCAGAACCTTGCCTGCATTACGGCCCCCAAAGGACCTAGTCCCATTGAAACAGTGGTATACTCCCAAAATTCTGGCATAAGTCTGGGGTGGGGGTATGAGGAAAGCCCATCTTTGAAGGCCTCCTGCCTGAAATTGAGCATCTGATCAAGAGTTATTCTGCCCTCCAAAAAGGCCCTCGCGTATATTCCAGGACTCCCGTGCCCTTGGACATATATGGCATCTCCAATTCCATTGTAGTCCTTCCCTCTGAAGATATGATTGAACCCTACCTCGTAAAGAGTTGAGCTTGATGCATATGTGGATATGTGCCCTCCTATTCCGTCAATCCTTTTATTCGAGTCCGATACGACAACGGCGGCGTTCCATAGAATCGCATTCTGAATTTTGCTCTCTATTTCCAAATCCCCTGGATAAGGAGGCTGTTGATCGAGAGAGATGGTATTCAGATAGGGGGTTCGAGAGGGGGGCTTTATTGGGATCGAAAGGTCATTGGCCTCAATCATCAATTCATGTAGGAGCATTCTTGCTCTCTCTACTCCATGTGAGTCGACTACATTTCTCAGTGATTCTAGCCACTCATCGGTCTCTTCGGGGTCCATGTCAGGTAGCCGTTGTCTCGGTTTTGGACCTGTCATGCTGTCACCTGCCCCTACGGGGCAAACTCGCGAGTAGTGATTGTTTATTCAATGTTCGATAGTGTAGTGCTCATTTACTCGGACCTTTAGGGCCAACAGTTACTACATGGCACTCATGTACGGTTCTCACGCCTGCTATTGTAATTGATGAGTCGCCTTCGATGCATCTCCTTCCAGACCACTTCCTGACAATCTTTGATACTGTACTCTTTCCGGGTATGTTTAGTGGATCGACCTTGAGCTCGATGTTAACTTCCTCAATTTCTCCCATCCACTTCAAGACTGCTTCGATTGACTTACTGGCTACTCCATGATTCTGTTCAGAGCTTCTTACCCAGTATCCCAAATTCCATGTTGCCTGACCTGATCTAGTTACACGGTCAAAGCCAATAAGTCCTAGAATCGAGTTATCCCAAGGCCTAATCATGACCCAGTGATGTAGCAGTCCGGCCCTTCCCATCCTCTCGGTTTCTGAAAGAAATTCGGACATTTGTGCGGAAATATTGCTATCCGGGTTAATCCACGGCATCGCTCTATTTACCTCTGGCCATGTCTCCTCAAATGCCTCAATAATTTCCCGAGTACGTAGTCTGGAGGCTGGTCTCAGAACTAGATCTTCGTCCACTCTAATTGAACTAGTCGCCCGCCTCATTGTATCCCGCACGATAGTCTATCGAATGATACCTACGGATTATGGTTAAGGCCTCAATTTGGATTTTGCAGACAATACTGATTCGTCTTCTGGATGGGCACGCATCGCCGCTTCCAGTAATCTGTCCACAGCTTGGGGCCTTCCCATCCTCTGTAGCAGTGCTCCGATTGGATAGACTAGCTTCGTCCTATCCCCGAGATGTGGACCAACTTCGTCCAATATTACGGTGGCTTGAGCGATATTTTTGGATTTTGCAGCTTCCATGGCGGATTTCACCTTCTGGGCGACATCTCTGCCGGACCATTCTTCCTGTTGTGCCCATGGCCAAAAATTCGGGGCCTTTTCTTCTGCAATTGGAATTGAGTCAATCATTGATAGATCAGGCGGAGGGGGAATAGGCATCGGATCCTGATCCTCATCAACTACTGGGGGTGCTATTTCGGGACCCTTGTGCGGAGGTAGGTTAGTTGGGGGTGCTGGTAGATTTTCTGACTCTTCAATGTCTTCCTGGAGGGGCTCTGGCTCTTCCAATGGGAGCTCTGGCTCTTCTTGCTCGATCTCCTGAATCACCTCTGTTGGTAGTTGGTCTGGTATTTGCTCGGCTGGTACTGTCTCAACATCATCGGGGGATTCCGAGGTTGGTTGTACAAGATCCACCTGCTGTACTGTAATCTCTTCCAACTTTTCTTCCTCAACATCTGGAACTTCAAACTTAGTAACAAACTCTGGTGCGTCATCTGGGGTCAGCTCATACTCTTCTTCCTCAGCTTCCTCCACTATGGGTTCAGGTGTGTCTACCGTCATAGCGAAGCTCGGTTTCTGTTTGGTTACCACTGAGTCATCTTTTCCGTACTGTTTGACATCGATAGTTACATCGTCCATCGTGAATGTAGTTCTGGACCAGTCAACTACTTCCTCTTCTTCGTCCTCTTCGAAATCAGAGAGGAGTTCATCAAAAAGTTCCGAAGTCTCCTCTTCGTTGACATTACCAGCTTGCTGATGGGAAGCCAAAGTAAGTTGATAGGAGCATCTTGAACAGACGTCGGATCCCTCTGGATTCTTCTCTTGGCAGAGGGGGCATTCAATTGTATTTGCAGCTGTCTTGCGATTAAATTTGAATCGGTCAAACACCTACGCATCCCCCCCCTAGTATCCACCTCCACTAAACACATCGTATAATCCTCACGGGGATATGAGTGGTCTGACCTGTCCCAAGTTAGTGACGTTTGTCAGGTAATGGTGATGAGGGGGTTCTCTTACGGTTATGCGTGGATGTAGGTGATGAAGAGCTTCGGGCTCGTTTCAATAGGAGTCAGGATCATCATGAGCTGTATCAAAAGTTGATTCGCTGGGAGCTTGATGACGAGCTTTCTACTACGGAAAAGAGACTTAGGGATTGGCCCAAGGAAAGGCTAGTTTCTAATGGCCTGGCTCTTTTTGATTTAATTGCCAAGCCTGACGGGTGGCTATTCGATCAGAGAATTGTGAAATTGAGAAAAAGAAGTGGATCAGATTTGGGCCAGCATAGGTTTAGACAGGGCGATATAGTAATGTTGAGCAGAGGTGATCCGTTGTCCGAAAAGCCAATCGAGGCGATAGTCAGTGATAGGAGGAGGGACTCAATTAGAATTGTAATTAATGAGGCCCCGTCCGACTTGAGAAAGGACTCCTGGAGAATGGATAGGGGAGCGAACAGAGTTGCATATGATCGGATGAGGGATTCTCTGAACTCAATTTTCCAAGAAGAGGGAGGGGTCCCTCTGAGAGACCTGCTTCTTGGTTCGGTACATGATCCGTCTGGGACCGCTTCTCTACCTCCACAACTTGGCAACTCCAGAGGTAGGACCTTCGTTTTAGACTCGTCAATGAATGAGTCTCAGAGGAAAGCTGCAATGGCCGCAGTACAACAGAGGCTTACCCTGATTCAGGGCCCCCCTGGTACTGGTAAGACACATACAGCGGTGAGAATAGTCGAGGCGTGGTCACAGCAAGATTATGGGACAATCTTAGCGGTTGCCGACTCTAATGTTGCGGTTGATAACCTGCTAGAGGGTTTACTCCAACTTGGCGTGAGGGCAGTGAGACTTGGCCAGCCGGTAAAGGTTAGGGAGGGGTTGAGAGAAGCAACTATGGATGCTATGATGGAGAAACACCCGCTAAGAAAGGATTTGATTGATCATTTGGAGCTCAACGAAAAGCTGGGTCGAAAGATAAAGGGGATGAGAGGTGGGAAGGAGAAGGGCTTGGCCCATAGAGACCTTAGCCGAGGGTGGAAAGAAGTGAGGAAAATAGAGGGGCAGATGAGAGACGATATCTTGGATAGGGCACAGGTACTATGTTGTACCTGTATAGGCTCTGGGCATGAGATTTTAGATGGCAGAAGGTTTAGTCAGGTATTAATTGACGAGGCCACTCAAGCTACGGAGCCGTCTACACTAGTTCCGATAGTAAGAGGTGCGAGACAGGTAGTTCTGGTAGGTGATCATCGACAGCTGTCGCCTACTGTAATCTCAAGAAGGGCTTCAGAGGGGGGATTGTCAAGATCTCTTTTCGAACGAATTATGGATATGGGAGTGTCACCCCATTTGTTAACAAAACAATACCGGATGCATCCAGCAATTTCTGAATTTCCCAATCAACAATTCTACTCAGGCAGATTAGAGGATGGGGTTCGTGAATCGGAAAGAAGAGCTCCTGCAGGGATTCTCTGGCCTGACTGGGAAAGGCCTGTAGCATTCTTACCCGTGGAGGGAGGGGAGACGACAGGGCCCGATGGTGCTTCCAAGGAGAATAGGGTCGAGGCTTCTTGGGTCGCAAAGATAGTTGGTGATTTAATTGATGCTGGCGAGGTTGTGGGAGATGGAATAGGAATCATTACCCCTTATGCGGCACAGGTGAGAGCTATTCGAGATATTCTTCCTGAGACCCTCTCGGATATTGAAGTAAAGACTGTTGACGGTTACCAAGGAAGAGAGAAGGAGGTTATTGTTTTCTCCTGTGTCAGATCTAATTCAGAAGGAAGGATTGGTTTCCTATCGGATCCGAGAAGATTGAATGTCGCACTCACTAGAGCGAAGAGAGGGTTGATAGTAATTGGAGACCCCTCAACACTGAGGGAAGATGGGAATTGGTCGGCTTGGTTGGAACATGCAAGAAAACATAACCTTGAGGCGTGGCACATCATCGGAATGGTCTGAGGAAGCGCAATGGTAGATCATGATTCACCGATTTCTCTGTCTCCATCAGGGGGCTCTATAGCAAGAGCGATAGTAGCCGAGAAGAATTCCGAGCACTGGAATCTTCCTGAGGGAACAATACTTGCTTCTGCTACCAGAAGGGGTACATCTTTTGCAATTGATGTGGTGATTGTTTCGACTATTTTGATGCTAGTAACGAATTTTCAACTGATGAACGTTTGGATTTTGGAGACTTGGACAACATCGACTCATCATTCGGTCGCGTACAGTTTCGTCTTACTGGCATCTCACTGGCTTTATTGGAGGCTCACTGGAATTAAATTTTCTAGATCCCTTGGGCAGAGAGCGATGGGGCTGGCCGTGGTTGCGGAGGATGGTAGTGAAATGACCAGCGAAATGTGGGACAGAAGGTCCTTCAGGAAGCTTATTTTTCTGATACCAGTCGTAAACATATACGTTGGAGCCTACGAGGTTGCAAGGATCTTTCAGAGGCATACTCACCAAACCAATACCGACCTTAGTGTAGGGTCAATTGTAGCACATGCATACTCACTTCCTCCTGCAAACAGACGTCATATAAGGTAGATAATATGGAGGATCCATTATCAGTCCTGAGGCGAGGAGGTTGTGTGGTATATCCAACCTCCACTCAACCTGCACTGGGCTGTATTCCGGAGAGTTACGCGTTAGATCTACTCTACTCACTAAAATGTAGGGAGAGAAGTCAGCCAGTGAGCCTAGGGGTAGCGAATCTGGAGCAGGCACGTGAAATTGCGTTTGTTCCAAAAGAAATTGAGGATTTGTTGGATTTCTTCCCAAAAGGCTCGATAACAGTGGTCCTAGACTCAAGAAAGAACCTCGATGAGAGACTCGGGGGGAACAGGGTTGCAATCAGAGTTGTTTCACACGATGTAGCGGTGAGTCTTATCGAAGATATTGGCCCACTAACAGCTACCAGTGCTAATTTGTCAGGTAGCGCCCCAATCCTAGACACTTCAATAGCCGCTCAATCTCTTTCCACTTCGGATAACAGGGTCCCCCATGTTAGTGGTATTTGTGGGGGCGACACACCCAGTACCTTGATATCTTGGCAATCCTCCACTGGCTCACCCGATGCTACAGGAACCAAGGTGCTCAGAGAGGGATTAGTCAAAGAGGAGGAGGTTTTTGATTGGTTGAAGAGTCAGATTTGAAGCAATGGAGGGATGCAGGCCATGTGGCCAGAAGGACTCTGGAAGGCATCAAGGGGGAGATTGTAGCCGGAAAGGGCTGGAATGAAGTCATTGACTCTGCGGAGAGGTTCATACGAAGGCATGGTGGCCAGGCAGCATTTCCTGTTACTATATCGGTAAACGATTTTGCCGCTCATTACACCACAAATACCCAGTTAAGCCCCCCTGAAGGGTGGGAACGGGAGATGGTATTCGAAAAAGGTGACTTGGTAAAACTGGATGTAGGGGTTCATATCAAAGGTGCCTTGGGAGATAACGCAATGACTTTGGAGGTGGGAAACGGAGGTAATCACACTGATCAGATTAAGGCTGCGAGAGAGGCTAGAGACGCTGCGATAGAGAAGATGCACCCAGGTACTCCCTGGCATGTTGTGGGGGCCGCTGCGGAGCAGGTTTCTAAGGACTACGGATTCATGCCGATCTCGAATCTATGCGGGCACAAAATGGAGAGATGGAGTCTTCATGATGGAGTTTCAATCCCCATGTACGCCTGTGGCGCAAATAACCCAAGTTTCAAGGGTTCAGTAGAAGAGGGCGGGATATACGCCGTGGAACCGTTCAATACAACAGGTAGCAGTGGAATGGTAGAAAATGTAAGCCCCCATAATTCTTCGAATATACTTAGAGTAACCGGGAACGTAAAGATTAGGCGGGCATTAGAAAAGAAAAAGCTCAAGCCGTTGGGTGCGAGATTAGCTCACTACATTGAGGAGAGGTACAACACACTTCCTTTTGCTGAAAGATGGGCTTTCCCGTTACTAGAAAAGCCGTTTCCCGAGGAGGACGATGAGTCACTTAGAAGAAAGTGGGGTCAACTAGTAAAGAAATTGACCTCCATAAGATTTCTTGAGGTCTACTCTGCGTTGAAGGACCAAGATGGGGGTCACGTGGGCCAATTTGAGCATACAGTATATGTTGCAGAGGGTGGAGCAGAGATTCTATCTGTATCTTAACAGGATGAAAATATTGGTAAAAGTGTATTTTTCCCTCTATTTCCAACAACGATTATCTATCACCTGCTCTCAGTAATGCATGTACGGGGCCGATAGGTTCTCGCTGAGTGCATCCCATCCCTTCGCAATTATCTCTCGCCCTGTACACCTAAACTGATTCAGGCTTCGCCCTAGCTTCACCAAACATTGTGACCGCAATAATGGCTGCAAAAATTAGAATCATCCCAGCCGACTGCTGAGTTGACGGAGATTCATCGAGAAGAAAGATACCCCAAATTATGGTCAATACCGGCTGAATTAGGACTGCAAATGAGGTGTGAGCCCCTGGAAGCCTGGGAAGTGCATATGTTATTGCTATCCAACCCGCCACCTGACAGGAGAGGGCTAGCACAAGTAACCATGCATGGCTTGGCCATGTTATCTCGAAATTTATCTGTTGGACTCCGATTGGTTCCAGTGGCATCAAGCCTAGAACTAGAAGGCCAAAGGTAGCTCCGACAGTAGCATCAAACTGCGCATTCGCGGCTGGGGCCATCTGTCTGTTAGAGTACCTGTAGAGTACCAAAAATGATGAGTAGAAAAATGCAGCTAAAACTGCCGCAAATACCCCTTTCGTTGGATCCTCTCCATAAGGCTCCCCATCCCATATCCCTGAAATTAAGGCCAAGCCCACTACCACAACAGGCAATGATAGAAGAATGGACCGATTTGGTCTCTCCCCTAAGAGCTTCCAGCTAACTAATGTAACAATTATGACCTGTGAGTTCCCAATCAGTGTAGCGATTCCTGTTCCGACATAGTCTATGGCACTGTGGTATCCAAGAAAGTCAAATGCTATGATTATTCCAGCCAAGAAAGTTAATGTTCTCGACCGAAAATCACGAGGATCCTCTTTTCGGGAAAAATATACCATAATGAAGAGGAATGGTACGGCATAAGCCATACGGAAGAATGCACCCGTTGCGGGATTAGTTTCCGACAATTTATACAAAATGGGGGCGAAGGAAATAGCCCCAGCACCTGCTAGTGCAATGAGCATTGTTCGTCGATCTTCGGACGACGGAGTGTTTCCCCTCACGCTCGGCCGGCTTCGTACATCTCTAGAAGGCTACCGTCTTGAAACATCTCAAGGACTATGTCACTTCCACCGATCAATTCACCATGAACAAACACCTGTGGGATGGTAGGAAAGTCCGACCATTCTTTTAGCGCTGTCCTGGCTCTTGGGTCCGACAAGACGTTCACACATGCGAATTGTTCCAAACCTACTTCCCTAGCAAATGCACTTACAATCTGAGAACCACGACTAGAGAATCCGCATTGTGGCTGTTCCGGGGTTCCTTTCATAAAAATTACTAATTCGTTTCCATCTACTATCTCTTGCAATTCAGTTGGCGTCCAGTTAAATCCGCTCATTTTATCACTCCTTTTTCGGTCTCCTAACATGAATGCCAAAGAATTCTTGCTTGCCCGAATGAGGATCAAAGGCGGTGTTTCCAAGAGTCTTGGCTTGTTCAGGAGTCATACATTTCAGATCCAGTGCATGGACAGAATTATCCTCAAGGAATTTCTTGAAGTGCTTCAGAACTGGCATCTGTCTCTGTAGGGGCCTCAATCCAATGAAGTCCTCTGAGATAATCCTGACATGGAAGTGATCCCCAGACCCATGTAGATCGGTAGCTTCAACAGAGGCGTTTGGTATAACTTTCCTAACTTCTGAAGCCACCCAATCTTCTGAAACCATGATACTGGATGGGGGGGTGTATTTTCAATGCGTTGATTAGTAGCCCTCTAAAGCCCTGTTAATCTCATCTAAATTCTGGGAGATTGAGCCCCTCTCGTTGATTAGCCCACTGCCAACTACCGCGATGTCTATTCCCCAATCCCTAACTATGGCGGCATTATGATGCTTTATTCCTCCATCAATCATCAAGATCGGTGTTTTTCCACCCCCCTTCTCCTGCTCATCGATTGCTGATCTAAATTCTCTGACCTTGTCTTCCACCTGTGGCATGAATGATTGACCACCTTTCCCGGGTACAACAGACATTACCAGAACCAAATCCAGCTCTGGCAATAAGGGCATGACTTCAGAAGCCGGTGTATCTGGATTTAGCACACATCCAACTTGGGTCCCCGTACTGTGGATTTTCTTGATTAAGCCCGGGAAATCATCCACTGCTTCGATATGTGCAATGACCATATCAACTCCAGCTTCAACGTACTGATTCCAAGTCTCCTCTGCATTAGTTACCATCAGGTGACAGTCGATGAAAACATTCTCTCCAAGTCTCTCTCTTACTGATCTAATAAGGGCTGGTCCGAATGTAATTGTCTTGTTTACCACCCAGTTTCCGTCCATTACATCCATGTGAATCCAATTTATACCTGCTTCAACGGCATTTTCAAGTATTTCACCGAGATTGCATAAGTCCGCAGTTAAGATACTAGGTGTAACTTCCATGTCGCTCTGGACGTTGGGATGAGTTCTAGGTTCTCAATCCCTTGTATCCAGAGAATTGAGACACAGGTTGATACGAGGAGCCCCTATCAGGAGGATAGGTGTGTATATGGGACAGGTGATAGATACTACTGATTCGGACTTTGACGTGGTGACAAAAAGCGGTAGTTGGGTGTTAGTGGATTTCTGGGCTCCTTGGTGTGGGCCCTGTAAAATGATCGCTCCAGTTCTAAGTCAAATTGCGTCCGAGAGAGACATAACAATCGCCAAAGTGAACACCGATGTCAATCCTCTGAGTCCGGGAAGATTTGGTGTTAGAGGGATTCCGGCTCTCATCCTCTTCAATAATGGTGAAGTCGTTGACCGAATGACTGGTGCCATGCCAAAGGCGGGAATGGATTCATGGCTCGATAGGCACATGTCCTAAACTTCAAGTGCGTCTGTCAATCTACGCAACCTTTCCTCTAGAGGCCTTCCGACATCTCTGAGAAGCCTTGTTCTTATTGCCTCGTGTAACCACATTCCATCATCTAGTTCCAACATCAGGCCCCTGTCAACCAATTCCTCTGGTGGTGGACCGTCATGATTAGCTGCTCTAGCTAGGACCTCCCAGGGTACCGGCCTATCAGCGACTGATAGAATTGACAGGATTTCTCTACTTTCGGCAGGTAGGACATCCAGTATTTCTTGATCCAAGAAGCGCATCCAGTCATCGTGGACAGTTCTTCCATAAAGTTCCAGGAGTTCGACTGCTAGTGGATGCCCTCCTGTTATGCTGTGAATTTCATTTGCACCAGTTTCTTCAGGCAGGTCTATTGAGGAAATCCAGTCCTCTACTTCTTGCATTGATAATCCTGAAAGATCTAGCTCTCGCACTCTATTTCTGGTATGGACATCTCTGGTATCGTAGAATACCAATTTGGTTCTTGAAATCAAAATCAACCTGATTGAGGTAGTTTCTGCGACCTGAAGTAGAGCACCAAAGAGGTGGCTTCCCTCTGGACCTATATTGTGGACATCGTCTAATACCACTAATAGTTCAGGAAAGTTTTCTGTAACAAGGTTTGACTCGTCGATGAGATGGGCGCATAATCTTCTCCTGTATGAATCAATATCGATTCTAGCACCAGGTTTTAGTGGCAAAGACTCCAGTATCTTGTACGGGTCCTGTTTACCATCTTCAACCCCTATGCCTAATCTATGCAGTAAGCTTGTTGCTATTCCTAGAGAGGTATCCCATGGCTGACAAGGGTAGTACATAACTTGAGTTTCTGGATTCTTTGAAATTAGATTATTGAGCCAGTGAGAAGTGAGAGTTGTTTTTCCACAGCCAGCGATTCCTGATACAACAAACATGGGAACTTCGGAGGAATACCATGAGTCGAGCTTATTCTTTTCCAATAGCCTACCATGTACTTTCCTAGTGGAGGGAGGTAGGTTATGGTAAGTTGAGTGCGCTCCAGAAAGCATTGATACTGTAGCCATCTTTCCTTCCTGAGGAGATACTATTGCTCCGAATCTTATATCTCCGAAATTCAGTACGCCCTCATGCTGGGCGTGCATCAAAACCTGTAGAAGGGACAGGTTTGTCTCGAGTTTCTCTGCCGCCTCATCGGCTCTTATTTCCAATAGCTTCCCATCTCTCCCCCTTAGCAGAACCATATTGGCTCTCAGATTCAGAATTCTTGATCTGGCCACTGATCTACCATCGTCAGTAAGTTGCCATGTCTTCTGACGGCGATCTTCCCCCCTGATTGTACGCATGTGCTCAGAAACCAATCCATCGGACATTAGGTCCCTCATAGCTCGTGATACATTTGGAGGATGCAAAGCACAGACCTCAGAAATTCCCGGACGTGTTACATCATTGGAGACTAGGTAGTGGTCAGCCTGATGGTCTTGTTCCCATAAGTGAAGCAATATCCTGTCGATAACGGGGACGTTTACGCGCGGAATCCCCTCTGTCATGACACTTCCGGGAGCCTCAAACGCATCAAGAGTTCGGGAATATGTTTAGACTATGCATTGAGGATATGGGTCTTGCATCGGGGGAAGGAAAAGATCCGAACATTGTCTATTCACGGACGGAAGATTAAGGACGCTCTCACTGCCCATTGACAGTGTAACTGGTGAGGTTGAGACTGGGCTCGGAACATAATCCTCGCCTGTCTGGGAGATAATCAACTGTATGGCGTCGCCTTCGGGGACCACCACGTCCATACCAAAAAATTCCATTTTTGCGATAACAGTTGAACCAGGTAGCAGGGTGCTTCCTTGTTTTCCTCCTTCATGGAATCTAAGATCCATGACTGCATGACCTAGATGCATCTCGGTACTCGCCTGTATCATCTCTACGAACAGATGTCCACTGGTGGAAAATTGTGATATTGTAGCTTCGAGATGTATTGTTGGGGTTCCTACTATCCTAGTCTGGGAGTCAAATTCTGGGCATTGCACCCTCAAACTGGATGATGAAGTGATCGTGTCACTTCCGCCCACTATCTGGCATTCGTCCATTGTTAATGATATTGTATCAAGTTGTGGAGGGGGATATGTCTCTTCCACTCTCCAACCGCCAATATTATCCTGTACCTCCGCGACTAGTCTTGGTTTTGGGCCCTTGTTCATCAGATAGAAATCAAACCACTCGAGCATGTCGTCTGCCCAATCCCATCGTAATGTGTAAGGATACGCCTCTGCGCCTCTGCCTGATGAAAGTGATGCATGTCCTGCATCGCCATCCCTGTCTGGGTAATCATGAGCCCATTGCCCATACAGGCCTTTGACGTCGAAGCCCGCATCAACGGACATTTGATGAGCTGGAAAGGCCATGTGTGGATCGACATTCCAATCCTGCAGACCATGGATGATGTAGATTGATCCATTGTAGATTTCTAATGCTCGACTCAGAAAGTGCCGTTCTTCCCAATAATCTGATCCGGTCCATGCTAGATTGTCCCCCGTCAGGTACGCTGCTGGGCCCGCATAGTATCCCTCTACATATCCCTCACATGCATTTTCTATATCCCCACTGTCCCCATCCAATCCAAATGACCCATATACGCCATTGTGCATTATTGCGCCTCTGGCCTCCATACTGCCATTTCTCCACATCAGATCGTGCACTCCGATTAGTCCTGACATCGGAACTATGGTAGCCAGATAATCCGATCCGGATGCCGCTGCGTTCCATGGTGTGCTTCCATCGTACGACTTTCCTATTGCCCCAACTCTCCCATTGGACCAAGGTTGGGACCCTAGCCAATCCACAGCGGCTTTTATCCCAGCCTGTTCATCATGCCCCATTAGGTCCATGCAGTGATTTGATTGGCCTGTCCCAAAGACAGAGACTTGGGCTACGCCGTATCCATGTTGAACATAATTCTCGATTAGGAATCTTCCGAGCCTATTAGCAGGTGTGAGTGCATCAACATCCCCATCATCGTAGTACGGGCCTATCTCAGCAATGACCGGGACCTTGCATTCTTCTAGAACTTCAGATACTGTCAAATCGCACCCTTCCTTTTCTGGAAGCCACAATCCGAGGTGAACTTCGGCCCCTCCCGTGAATCCTGCTCCCCCATCGGATACAGAAATTGAGGGAACTGGTACGAAAATGGATTGGACATCTCCTGTGTCATATGTGCCATTAATTGAAACCCTACTGAATACGTCATCATTTCTGTATTCCTTTCCTGATCGTTCCTCGACAGGCGGTAACCAGTGTTCATACTGCTCCACATCGCCATTTTCGTTGACTGGACCTGAACAGCCAGAAAGTGTTGGAGAGATGAGTACCAAGATCAACACAATCGCCGTGTTGCAGCGCACCATGATGTGTCGGAAATGCCTGAACACATGATGGATTCGGTCTATTGGATGAGTTCAATAGGGTCGGGCATTATGGAGGGTTATGGAAGAAGTACGATTGAAACGGCTCCTTTCTCTTCAGAAGATGGAGGCGACCGAGGCTGAAGTTTATCGGCGACTGGCGAAACTTCAGAACGACCCAGTGAACAAGTCCATTCTCGAGGGAATAGCACTTGAAGAGGAAAGGCATGAGTTGGTTATTTCGAAAATCACCGAACAGAAGGTTAGTCCTGACTGGTTTCAGGTTATCAAACATGTAATTCTGGCTAGGGTATTCGGTTTTACTTTCTCCATCATGATGATGGAAGAAACCGAGAGGGACATATCATCTGAATACAGAAGTTTGGGGCTAGTTGAAATCGCCGAAGAGGAGGAGAAGCATGAACAAGAGATGATCTCAATGCTCGAAGAGGAGAGGCTTCAATACTCCGGAAGCATAGTGCTGGGGATGTCTGATGCTTTGATTGAGTTGACTGGTGCTCTGGCAGGTCTTACTTTCGCACTCAAGGATATGGACTTAGTAGCTCTAGCGGGCTTAGTTACGGGGATTGCGGCAGCTTTCAGTATGGGCGCATCGGAGTATCTGTCATCTAGGGCCGAAAAAAGAGAGGGTTCAGCGATAAGAGCCGCCTTCTTTACTTGGATATCGTATCTAATTACTGTAATGCTCCTTGTCTCACCTTATTTGATTCTTGACTCTACTAAAGAGGGGCTGGCTGGCCTTGAGATGTATGAGGCTTCATTAATTTGCACTTTCGCTATTGGATTATTCATTGTGGGAGTTTTCAATTTCTATACATCGGTAGTTGAGAGGGTCTCATTCAAGTCAAGGTTCTTTGAAATGACCGGGATATTAGGCGTAGTCAGTCTAATCTCGTATGGAATAGGTGTTGCATTGGGTATTGCATTGGGCGTTGATGCTTAGAATGATGGCTTAAGTTATGAGTAGCTCCCTCTCTCAAGTGACATGGATGCTTACGATGAGCTTCTAGAGATATTGAAAGACATTGATCTAATGAGTCAGGTTAGGAGCCTTCTTGGATGGGATCAAGAAGTCCTGATGCCTCCTAAGGCTGCAACATTGAGGGGCGAGCAACTGGCATGGATTTCCAGAGAGTCACACAGAAGAAAGACCTCGCCTCGCATTGGAGAGTTACTGGATGAGTTGGAGGAAAATAGTGAATTGAATGAGATTGAGAGGGCTAACGTCAGGTTGGCCAGAGAGGCTTACGTCAAAGCTACAAAACTACCTACTGAGTTCGTCTCCGAGATGGCCAGGCATAACTCCAAGGCCGTCATATCTTGGACAGAGGCTAGAGAGAAAAATGACTTCTCAATTTTCAGGGACGACCTAGCCAAATCGATTGACTTTGCGAGAAAAAAGGCAGATTACTTGGGGTATGAAACTCTTCGATACGATGCTCTCTTGGATATCTATGAATCTGGATTGACAGTTGCACGTTTGGACCCGCTATTTGATGGTCTCAGAACCGAGGTGGCCCCCCTCATAAAGTCTGTAGCCGAAGGAGGAGGGGTCCCTGACATGTCTTGGATTACGGATAACTCGTGGAGTCGTGAAGGTCAGGAAAGACTGAGTCAGAAAGTTTCAGAGGCGATTGGATTTGACTTCGATTCTGGAAGAAGAGATGCTTCAACCCATCCATTCTGTGGAGGCCCTAATCCTGATGATGTTAGATGGACAACAAGATACAATGATAGTGATCCATTCGGGTCACTCTACGGCTCGATGCATGAAACTGGTCATGGAACCTATGAGCAAGGCCGTCCAAGAGATCTCGACTTCCAACCCGCGGGATACGCCAACGGCTTAGGGATCCATGAAAGTCAAAGTAGACTCTGGGAGAATCAGATCGGTCGCTCTTATGAGTTCTGTCAATGGATACTACCTCTATGGAAAGAGGAGTTTCCTGAAAACACCAAGAATCTGGATGCTGAATTACTCTGGAAGTCTGTCAATCTGATTGAGCCTAGTCTGATTCGTGTTGAGTCAGATGAAGCCACTTACAATATTCATATCATGATAAGATACGAGATTGAGAAGCTTCTTATTTCTGGAGAGCTTGAAGTGGATGATTTACCTGATAAGTGGGACGACATGTATGAGCAATACCTTGGTGTCAGAGCCGAAGACAGATCATCTGGCGTCCTCCAAGACATTCATTGGTCGATGGGGGCATTTGGCTACTTCCCAACTTACACCCTAGGTAACTTGTATTCTGCTCAGCTTCTTGAGGCTGCTAGAGAAGATCTTCCGGATCATGATTCACAAATAAGCAGGGGAGAGTTTTCACCTCTATTGGATTGGATGAGATCAAGGGTGCATGGCAGAGGGAGTATCTTGAAGCCGGCCGAGCTGATCGAGGAAGCATGTGGAGCCCCGCCTTCACCAGAGGCCTTTGTGGAATACCTGAAGAGAAAGGTGGCTCGTCTCTACGGGATTTAATCGGGCGACCGACGAAAGCACGATATCTCGGGGTCTCCCGGATGATGCATGGCCTCGATATCGGTCGATACGATTTCGTCCTTCATTCGAGATCTAGGGTCCCCCTGTACAGCCATCTCCCTCAAGGATGGTTCTATTGTAGCTGGGTCTAAAGATGGCTTGCTAATTAGTTGGCTAGCTTCGACTGGGGAAGAGGTCTGGAGAGTATCCATTGAAGGGCCCGTTTCAGATATTGCAACGAATCATGGCCATGTATTTGTAACGGCCTCCTCTTCACTCTATGCCTTCGATGGCTCGGATGGGTCGATTCTTTGGAAGAGAGAGCTGGAGGGTGCTAGTGATTACGTTCTAGCCGTGGAAGGCTCAATTTGGGCGACATCGTCGGTGTATGAGATAGAGGTCGGAGATTACACTGAATCATCGATATGGAGATTTGATCGATCCGGCGAGTTGGGTAAGCGATGGGTTATTCCAGAGAGAAGCTGGTTTATTGGCCTCTATCGCGGTAAAGTAATCTTGGGGCTTGGAAGGCCCAGGTGTGGCATTCTAAGTATCGATGGCGATGATACGGAGCATTTCGAGATTGGGGATGGGGATCCGATAGTTTGTGGAGATTACAAGAAACAGGACTGTGAACGGGCAGTAGCCATACTTGGTCATTCCAGCGGGGCGGTATCTTTGCTGGAAGAACATACTGAAGAGTTGCAGGATGAAAATCCGATCGTGTCGTCTTGGCAGGCCCCTATTATCGAAGAGTCAAGTGCAGTATGCTACATCCTGGTTCCAGATATTGGTTCCGAGTTTATTACAGCATATGAAAACGGGTTTATCAGGAGTAATTATGGATGGAGCTACGATGCTCAATCGGCGGTATCTGCAATGGCAGTCGGACCCTTTGGCGATGAAGGGACTGGGCAGACCTATTGGGCCTGTGCAGGAAAGAGGGTGCTAGTACTATCAAGTTCGGATACGGCAGGGGATGTTGATATTTCTGGGGATTCTGGAGGTCAATTGATATTGGAATTGGAGCATGAGTGCTGTCTTGTCGGATCTGACTCGGAGGGAGATACAATAGTCCTCGGGGATGAAAGAGGGGGAATTTACTCGATTAACGGTCAAATCCTTAGTAGAAGAATGGATGAAGTAAGCGTGGAGACAACCCGTGACACCAGGACATCTCTATTGAGAGCGCGATTGAGGAAGCTCCGCGAATGAAAAATTGCAGTGGAAATTAACATTTTCTGACCCTCATTTCCACTGTAAACGTGATACTGAGCGAAAGGTTTATTTGCCGTCGCTTGCCCTGTTGACTTTGCCGCTCCGGGGGAGTGGTGTGGGCGCGCTTCGGCAAACCCGCGGGCCACAACAACCGAATCCGCAAAGTCGGAGAGGTAGAACCGGAATCCGAAAGGTGAACGGGGAACAGTTGAATCGTCTGTGGACGAGGAGACGGCAGTAGAACCGACGTGGAAATAACCAGACGCAAGGAAGGGGAAAGAAGCGACGGGGGAAGCTGGGGAAAACGGAACCGAACCCTTCGGGGGGAAAACACAAACCGTACCAGAAGACCATGCTGCAGAGGTACACGATAGAAGGGAAGAAAACCAGAGATGGGGACAATCCAAGAAATCGGGTGTGGGGAACGAGAGCAGAGATAACCGGACGCAAGGAAGGGGAAGGAAACTTGAGAGAAACACACCGGGAACGAGAGCAGGGAGACCTGTGGAGGACCGGTACCGATCGAGGATCAAAATGGTGACACTAGCCATGGAGAGAGACGACGAGGGCATTGAAGGAGTAATCCTTCAAGGGGGATATTACCCCATCAAGTCCAGAAAAAGACAAAGGGACCCTAGAGGCCCCAGAGTCATCTACCCGGGAAATCCTAGGTAACTAGGAGGAACCGGACCCTGCGGAGTACGCAGGGGGGAAGCTTCCCCAAGCTGAACCCCTGCTGCTCCCACCCTTTCTTTGGCCCTTTCAAACGTTTTTTTTCTACGAATGGTGTCTACTTTGTACCTGTCATCAGTTCTGGTCTGACCCATTCATCGAATTGCTCTTCTGTTAGTGCCCCCATTTCCAATGCACTCTGTCTGAGAGTTAGGTTGTTTTTATGGGCGTTTTTTGCAATTTTCGCCGCATTGTCGTACCCAATATGAGGGTTCAAGGCAGTCACTAACATCAATGAGTTCTCAAGATGTTCAGCAATCCTAGCCTCATTGGCCCTCAGACCCTTGATACAGTTGTCAGTGAATGATCTGCAACTATCTGAAATTATCCTGATTGAGTGGAGCAGGTTGTAAATCATCATTGGTTTGAAAACGTTTAGCTCGAAGTTTCCCTGACTCCCTCCGATAGAAATAGCGATGTGGTTTCCCATCACCTGGCAACATACCATCGTCAAAGCCTCTGACTGTGTAGGATTGACCTTTCCGGGCATTATGCTGGATCCCGGCTCATTGGCCGGGAGGGACAATTCTCCTATTCCACATCTGGGTCCCGAGCCTAGCCACCTAACATCATTGGCTATTTTCATCAAGGAGGCCACAAGAGTATTCAAAGCGCCTGAAGCCGATACGATTGCATCGTGGGCTGCAATCTGAGAGAATTTGTTGTGAGCACTAGTGAATGGTAACCCGGTTTTTGATGCGATTTTTGATGCAACCAAATCTGGGAAATCTGGATGAGTATTCAGACCGGTACCTACTGCTGTTCCACCGAGAGCCAATTCGTACAAATCAATAAGGGAGAACTCGATTCTCCTAATATCTGCATCTAGCATTGAAACATATCCAGAGAATTCCTGACCGAGGGTAAGTGGTACAGCATCCATGAGATGTGTCCTCCCGATTTTGACGATGGAGTCAAACTCCTTTGATTTGGCCGAAAGAGCTTCTCTGAGATAGTGCAACGAAGGCAAAAGTACGTTTGTGATCTGCTCGGCTGACGATATATGCATGGCTGTAGGAAAGGTATCATTACTGGATTGTGCCCTGTTGACATGGTCATTAGGGTGCACTGGCGTCTTGCTCCCGAGCCTCCCTCCAGCAAGCTCGATTGCTCTATTTGCTATGACTTCGTTAGCATTCATATTTGTCTGGGTACCGGAACCAGTTTGCCACACACTAAGAGGAAAGTGTTCGTCTAGACTTCCTGAGATAACCTCCTTGCACGAAGATACGATTAGAGATTCTACGTCTTTATCTAATTCCCCGAGTTCTGAATTGGATTCAGCTGCTGACATCTTTAGGATTCCAAAGGCTCTGATTATCGATCTTGGCATTGTTTCCTCACCGATATCGAAATTCATCAGAGATCTGGCGGTCTGAGCTCCATAATATCTGTCGGCGGGTACTTCTACCTCTCCCATGGTATCAACTTCGACCCTGAACTCGGATGGATTTGCCCTTGCAGACCTCGGCTCTACGATAGCTTCGGTGGTATCGCTCAGCATATTTCGAGATAGCCCCTCCTCAATCATCTTGGCAATCGTTGCCGACCTGCCACTAGATTTTCCTTTGCCTACCCTTCGGTCCAGCTTCCTAGCGGTTTCCTCTGGTATACTGATGCTTATGATTCTTCGATCTCCAGCGCGGTGCTTTGCCATATATCTCCGAATTATTAATTATTAATAAAATTAATTATTGGCTTACCATACGACGATTATTATTCCAATCTAGTTACACTAATGATCTTCTGTGGATCATATGGCCTGTCTCCGGGCTTGGTATCACAGCCCTCAATCTTGTACACGTTCTCCATTCCCTCAACAACCTCTCCGAAAATTGCGTGATTTCCATCTAACCATGGTGTTGGTACTGTTGTAAGGAAGAATTGTGAACCCCCCGTATTTGGGCCTGCATTTGCCATTGAGAATAATCCTGGCCTATCATGCCTCTTTGCCAGAGCCGATGGCTCACAGTCAATCTTCCACCCAGGACCCCCCGTTCCAGCTCTTCCGTCAAATGGGTCTTTGGACCTAGGGCAACCTCCTTGAATCATGAAATTCTTGATTACACGATGGAAGTGTAATCCGTCATAGAAACCATCATCCACTAATCTCAGGAAGTTACCGGTAGTTTCCGGACAGTCCTCAGTGTACAGTGCAATATCAATATCTCCAGCGCTTGTCGTCATCCTGACTATGGTCGGCATGTATGTGCGTGATGCACACAGTCCAATAGTGTAACTACTGGACGGAGTTAGAATTCGTATATTGAAAATACAGAAATTTGGCTGAGATGATGGAGATTCAGGCTACCATTGATCCAGGTAGTACGCCATCTGGGAGATCTAACAGCCTCACAGAACCGTCGGGATCAAGTGCCCCTAAAACTAGGAATTGAGACACAAAACCTGTCGGTAAAGTCTTGTCACCTAGGTTGACTGCCCCTACTACCATTCTTCCTATCAAATCGTGACGTGCGTAGTTCGTAATCTGGGCCGAACTCCAAAGCTTCCCAATTATTGGACCAAAATCAACTTGGATTTTGTATGATGGCTTATTCATCTCGGGGAATCTCTGAACGTCAACAACAATTCCGGCCCTCAAATCTAGATCGAAATATGCAGAGGCCCCCACATATTCCTTCCTGGGTAGTTTTTTTGGATCATACGGGTTTCCTTGCGGATCGATGATGTGTTTGTCCAATCAATCACCCGTGACATCCGACCTTAGAATTAGAGGAATTAGTTTAATTCCAGCTGATTTGAATGCTTCCATCCCTCCCTCTTGCCTATCGAGAATTGTCACGCAAGCTACTAATTCGCAACCCATTGATTTCATCATTGAGGCTGCTTTGAGGGCGGACCCCCCTGTTGTAGTAACGTCTTCCAGTAAGATTACTCTGTCACCGGATCTGATCGTGGAGCCCTCGATGCCAGGTGGGTTTCCAGTTTTCCTTCCTCCTCTTCCCTTTGGCTCCTTCCTTACCATGAAACCCCTTATTTTGGATCCTTTGCCTGCCTTTGAGATCGCTATTGCAGTCAAGGGGACCGCTCCGAGCTCGAGTCCTCCTACGGCATCGACTCCCCCTAGGGAATCAATACAATCATGGATTAATACTCCAATTAAATGCGCACAGTGGGGGTTCATCATTACTGGTTTCATATCGAAAAAATGCGGGCTCATTCTACCACTAGCTAGTGTAAATTGATCATCTGGGGAATAAAGATATGCTAATTCCCTTACCCTCTCAATTAGCTGGAGCTTGGCTTCTAGTGGTGAGATTTGCTGCATAACCAACCGTCGTCGGGCGGTAGGACTGGCATGAAGGTTCGGTTTAGAAATTGTCTCAAAGTGGATAAATACGGTCAATGTTCTTGTGCGGCCCATCCTGTGGAGGTGCATTAGAGGAGGCTGATGAGATGAGTGAGGGGATAGAATGTGTTTCTCAATTCGATCATCAGAGGCTGGCCTCAGAAGTTGAATCATACCAACTATGGTTGGACTCAAAGACCCAAGAAGCTTATGATATTGCTGAAATTGCGAAGGGTAAGGGCCTTGATTTCAGTACCGAAATAGAGATTCCCAGGGCCTCTGACTTGGCCAGTAGGACTGAAAAACTACTCGAAGAATATCTCAAGGGATTGGAAATTGAGGAGGGTTTGAGGGAGATCCTGTTGAACACTGACAGGGAGAGTGCATCTATTCAGATTGCAGTTGATGTAGCAAAGAGAATGTATTCCCGTGATGGGGACCTTCGGGAGGCTATTGATTGTGGCCTGAGGGTTGGGCTCGCAGTACTAACCGAGGCCGTTCTTGTAGCTCCTCTTGATGGGATAGGGGCTGTAAGAATTCTCAATAATTCAGATGGTTCGGAATTTCTGTCCATAGACTTCTGTGGCCCAATAAGAGCGGCGGGTGGTACTGCCCAAGCAATGTGCGTACTTATCGGAGACATGATTAGACGGGAGTTGGGTATTGGTAGGTATACTCCTTCCACGAGTGAAGTGGAGAGAGTAAAGGAAGAATTTGGCCTTTACAGAGTGGGGTTGCAATACAAACCTCCTCCTGAGGAGGTGGAAGTGATTGTAAGGGCGTGTCCAGTTATGATCAACGGAGAGGAGACTGAAAAGCAGGAATGCGCGGGATTCAAGGAAGTAAAAAATATTCAGAACGAAAATGGCTCATTTAGAACAAGGGTCAGGGGAGGTGTTATGCTGGTCATTGGTGAGGGGTTATGCCTCAAAGCCCCAAAGATTGTGAAGCACACAGAAAGAATGGAGATATCTGGGTGGGAATTCATATCTCAATTCGCCCAGAAGGGCAAAGATGATACTGCCAAGTCAAAAAGTTTCCAAAGTCGGCAAATTCCACAGATTTCGAGATACATGGATGATGTTATTGCTGGACGTCCAATATTCGGAGAGCCATGCGAGCCGGGGGGATTCAGGCTGAGGTATGGCCGAAGCAGGGCTACTGGATTGGCAGCGGCTGGACTGAATCCGGTTTCCATGGAAGCGGCAGGAGGATTTCTTTCAGTCGGAACTCAGATGAAGATTGAGCGTCCTGGTAAAGCCTGCGCCGTAACTCCATGCACGGATATAGAAGGACCAATGGTTATTCTTGACAATGGGGAGTTTCGAAGAGTGGATGCCATCGAGGATTGGAATAATGTCAAGGAAAGAGTCGTCTCAATCTGGGATAATGGGGAGATTTTAATGGGGTTCGGTGAGTTTCTTGAGAATAACAAGTCGCTGGTACCCTCCGCATACAATAGGGATTGGTGGGCTGCAGATTTAGCGGAGTCCTTAGACCAGCCTGGTAAAGTCATCGAATTTGCCGAGATAATGGGACTCGATGTCGATCAGCTTCCAAGTGGACTACCCTTTAACGGAGCGGTATCTCGAGGTGGAGAAGATCCTCTGGAAAGAGATTGGCGGAAAAGAGCTTGGTATCTTTATCTTAGGGATCTGGAATTGGATTGGATCCAATCAAAGAGCATTGGGGACTCGTTTGGAACAGCGGTTCCTCCTCCTTGGAATCTATGGTGGTCGGATCTTCCTATCTCAGTAGTAAATCCACTAACGGAGTCATTAATTGGCTCTACTGTGGGGGAAGAAGGTTTGAGGATTCCTGGTGCTTCTGAAGGATGGGGTTCCGATTCACTATTTGGTTCAGACCTTTCATGGGAGCCCGATTTTGACAGGTGGCCTTCTTGGATGTCAATAGAGAAACACGGAATCATCAAGTCTGCTCTTCTGACATTGGGACTGGCTCACTCACACAGTAATGGTGATATCATAATACCTAGAAATTGGGAAGGTCTTCTGGAAGGACTAGGCCTGATCAACGAATCCGGGGTAGTAAATCGTTCAGTGGACTCCGCTGATCACATAGAGGATCGGCTTGGAAGAATCAAGAGAGCCAAGGAGATAGTCGGAGCAGAAGAAGAGAGATTAAGAGATCTTGAGAGAAGAAGGGGAGTTGCGAGAGTTCGTGCTACAACAGTGGCAATGCAGGAAGGCAAGGGAACATTGGAAACCGAAGCAATAGGCGATAGGGCCTCGGAGGCAATCCAAGATTCAGGGGCCGCGGATGTAGCGGAGCTTAGAAAATCTATCTCATTGATTGATGATCATATTGTTGATGGGGCACTTTGGCTGGTTAGGAAGGTTTCCTCATGCAGGTGGGAGGATTCAGCAACTTGTCGAATAGGCGCTAGGATGGGGAGGCCTGAGAAGTCAGGGGTTAGAGAGATGAAGCCAATGGTTCACGCTCTGTATCCAATTGCAGAAACTGGGGGCCCACAGAGGCTACTTGGGGAGTCTTCCTCAAAAGGTAGTATTAGGGTTCAGATGGGTCCGAGGATATGTACTGTATGTGGCTCCGAATCCCCCCATATCAGATGCCATAAAAGACCTGATCCAAATGTTGCGAGAGAATGTGGGGGAAGAACAGAGGTGCGAAAGAGAAGAGGGGGCAATAGAAGGAGGAAGGGGGAGTTCACCACTGTTCCAATTTCATCCATACTGGAGGTGAAAAGAAGATCTCTGGGGCTGGATAAGCTTCCTTCAAAAATTAAGGCTGTTAAGGGATTATTATCCATAGGACAATCCCCTGAGCCATTGGAGAAGGGAATTCTGAGAGCGAAGCATGGTGTGTCAGTTTTCAGGGATGGTACTTCGAGATACGATATGAGCGATGTCCCTGTGACTCATTTCAAACCTATCGAGATTGGTACTTCTTGGGAGACTTTAGTCGGGCTTGGATACACACATGATATTCATGGGAGTCAGTTAAGCTCCGATACTCAGATGCTTGAGTTGCTACCTCAAGACTTCATTCCTTCCATTAGGTCGAAGGACCATCTTCTTGCAACCTGTGGATTCGTTGATGAGCTCCTCATTCGTTTCTATGGTATGGAGCCGTTTTACAGCGCCTCGACCGAGGTTGATCTGGTGGGCAGGCTCGCCATCGGTCTTGCTCCTCATACCTCAGGAGGAGTCCTGTGTAGAATTATCGGTTGGACTTCTTCTTCTGCGGGGTATGCGCATCCATTGTTCCACGCGGCAAAAAGAAGAAACTGCGATGGGGATGAGGACAGCATAATGATGCTAATGGACGGTCTTTTGAATTTCTCAAAGGAAATCTTGCCCGCTGGTAGAGGCGGGAGAATGGACGCCCCTCTTGTACTAACTACAAGGCTAAATCCCATGGAGATAGATAAAGAGGCATTGAATGTAGACTGCTCCTGGAGTTATTCGAGGGCATTCTATGAGGCTTCCCTATCACAGCCACACCCCAATGAGGCATCTAATCTGGTCGATCTAGTGAGTGACAGGCTCGGGACGATAGGGGATCTGAGAGGATATGGATGGACTCATGACTCAGGAGAGTTGGATTCCGGGCCCATTAATTCTGCATACAAGACACTAGTTAGTATGACTGACAAGATGGGCGAGCAGTTGGCTCTTGGAAGTAGGCTTCGTTCTGTTAGTGTTGACAGGGTCGCGTCGCAGGTCATAGAATCTCACTTCCTCCCTGATATGAGAGGGAACATGATGGCCTTCACTAGGCAGAAGGTTAGATGTGTGAAGTGCGGTCACTCTTATCGGAGGATGCCTCTGGCTGGCAAGTGCATTCAGAGGGCCGGGGCTGTTTCGAGAGGGCCCAGATTCTCCAGCTCCGATGATGGTGTGGCGACATGCGGAGGGAACGTTGTGTTGACCGTTTCCGAGGGAGCTGTGAGAAAGTATATCCAAGTAACCAAAGAGGTGATGGAAAATTATGGTGTTGATGATTACACGAAACAGAGGGTTGGTTGGATGTCAGACAGCGTAGATTCTCTTTTCAATAACGACAGAGTGACTGTAATGACTCTGGAGGACTTCCTGTAGTCAGAAATCTAGTTTGAGTAATCTTAGAATTCTACCCATCCACTTTAATTTCTCGAGTTTCGTACTTCTCACGGTCGTTCCGGACCATCTCCCAACCTCTTCCGTGTTCGTTCCCAACAGAGTTATTCTATGAATCGGTATACCCAATGACAAAGCTATACAGGCGGCTCTATCTCCATCCGTGAATCCCCCGGGGTTATGCATCCCAGGTATCTCTTCGGGTGTCTGATGAGTTAGGACCAAGGGAGGGGGGGAAGAGGCCTCAATGGATATGTCAAGTAATTTTTTCCAATCCTCTCGATTGTCTCCATGTGCATGCAAGAATATTGTTTTTCCGCGTCTAGCGGCCTGAATTGTACCATCTCCACCATCAGCGTCGCTGACCATGAATAGCAGTCTAGACCAGGCTCTCTCAGCAGAGGTATCTGGCAAGAGTGAGAATACGCCTGCTGCCCCGTCGGCAACGATTAGCAGGGTCGGTGTTTCAAGAATTTGGATTAACTCTTCCACATCTATGGCCGCACCAAGGATTGCCACGTTTTGTTCCCTCAATACGGCCCTTCTCTGTATGTTGGCTACCGTAGCGGCCCTATTTGGCCTACTCCATAAATCGATTCCTGAGTCCTCCACAATGGAAATTAGCTCCTTTGCACTGAGTTGGTCATGATCGAGCCCCCACTCGAAATGAGTCCTGAACTCATCTTGAATTGTTACAACCTCCTTGATGTGAGGCAGGAGATCGGTGGGGGGTCTGGACATGTTTCTCCAGTGGAAGGGGTCGGTGATTGTTGAATAACCCTCTTGGTTCACTAGGTGTTGTGCCGATGCCACTCCAGCCTCCGGATATCGAAGATCGGATTGTGTTATCCAGATACCCTATGCTCCCACAAGGGAGTCAGCACATAAGGAATGTACTGAACGAAAACGGGGTGACTGTAGCAGATCTGATCGAGGCCCCGTGGCTTGAGGAGGTTCGTACAAGGGGAAGGTTGCGTTTGCTTGAGTCTGTTATGCACAAAGATGGTGTTGATGACTCTACGACTGTTGATTTGTCGAGTGATGCTGGAAAGATGACTGAGACTCTATCTTTCTTACATGCGATGTTGGTAGTATGCGCCTCATTCGATGAGCGTTTGTTATCCAGATGGATAGAGGGAGAAGCGAGCAGAGCCGATGGCCTATTCGGCCGAGATAGCTCCAACTTCACAATAATTTGCTCTAGCTTTCTTTCTGATATTAAATCGGAAAATGGGGGAGAGGAGATCTATTGGGTTCCAATCGCTGACTTCATCGAGCTTTGCCCCAAAATCTCAGGGTCTTACTGGCGACTCGCAAATAGGCCTGTTGAGGGAGGATGGGTCAGGATGGATCCAGCATCAGGAGAGAACAGTAGAGAGAGGACTTCCAGGCTTCTGAAAGAAAGAGTCAGGTCCTATTTGGACGCGACTTGCAGGGAGAGAATGGAGAAGATGACCGAGGAGTTTGCTGCCCAATTCTCTGAAGCTGTGGAAAGGATAACTGGGGTATTGGCAATTAGGGTGAAGGAGGAGATGCCGGTCTCTGCGGCAGTTAGGGAGGACTGGCCGCCGTGCTTCGAGTCTGCAATTTCCGAATTGAATCAAGGGGTCAATGTTAACCATGTCGGGAGGGTATTCTTGGCGTCCTTCTCCAAGGCAATTGGCCACACACAAGAGCAAACTTGTGGATTCTTCTCAGGAGCTCCTGACTATAATCCAGACACCACCTCCTATCAGGTGTCACACATATACGAGGGAGATTACACACCAAACGGGTGTGCTTCTCTAAAGACAAATGCGAGGTGTCCGGTTCAGGTTGGTGATGATAGGCTCTGTGATCAAGAGTGGCTTACTCATCCACTGAAGTACATCAGAGCCAAACAACGGAGGAGATATTCCGAGAATGGTGGGACGGAGACCACCGGATAAGTGAGGTTGGAGAGATGTTTTCGTGCAATTCTTCATATCGCTCTGTCTCTATCAAGGGGTGAGGCGGAGGAATGGTACGAACTCTGGTGTTGACTGTTGACCGTGATAATGACCTTGGTGTCAAGGCAGGCATCAGAGGTCCAGTGGTGGGAAGGAAGGCCACTTTGGCGGCAGCGCTGAGATTGGGCATTGCGGACCCAGAGGAGTCCGATACAAATGCTATCTTGGGTGCGCTTCATCAACACGATCGTTTAGCTGAAGAAGTCGTCGGGGACGACGAGGTCCAGATTGCACTGCTTACTGGAGATGTTAGAGTTGGCGCCAGAAGCGACAGGGAGATTGCGACGCAGTTGGATGAAGTCATCCAAGAGTTCCAACCCGACAAGGCAATACTTGTGACAGACGGGGCAGATGATGAAGAGGCCTTGCCCATCATTACGTCCAGAGTCAGGGTCGACCACATTGAAAAAATTATAGTCAGACAGTCCAAAGGTATCGAGAGCACTTACTACTACGTAGTCAAAGCAATCGAAGACCCACGTTGGAGAGCCAGACTACTAGTTCCGATAGCAGCGGTGATGATTATCTTAGGCGTTGGACTAATTTTACCTTCTGACTACGGTAGCGCCTTGATTGGTACTTTGCCATTAATCATTGGAATCTGGTTACTATCAAGAGGACTGGGTTGGGAACAACAACTGGATCGTTTGGTTAATGATATGCGGGCGGCGGCTACCGGGAGTCTTCTCACTTCCATGTTATGGGCGTTGGCTCTAGTTTCAATGATGATCGCGGTTGTAACTGTGATACAAGTACTCTATGCTACCAGTTCGGAGATTGAGTCCTATGCCTCTTCGATACTACCTTCCTCGACGAATTTTGATGTCAATGCGGTGAATAGTGATATCGCAGTTTGGGTAATCGCTATTGATAATGCTCTGTCATGGATATTGGTGGCTTTCTTCTCTCTCTTCCTCTCCCTAGGAGTACTGAGGTGGAAGGAAGGGTCCTTCACTGGTCAGAGTATAATGCTTCTAGCCACCGGTTTCGTGGCATATTTCGTCATATCAGCCATTAACGAGGTTTCGCTGAGTATGTTAGGCGGTCAAGACCTAGATCTCCGTGTTGACTCTGTTGCAGCAACATGGTCTCTCCCCGTGATGGCAATTCTAGGGAGGTATCTAATGAGTGTGATTGTCGACTCTCTATCGGAAGAAGACGAGAGCGGGAGGGGGAGCGAGTTCTGGGGAGTCTAGTTCTCGAAGGTCGCCTCATTCATACATGCTGGACACTTCACTGTAATCGGTCTAATCGAAGGGATTCCCAAAGCCGCATTGCAATTCGGACAGGCTATGGCCTGCTTAACCTCCGATTGCCTCTTCCTTCCTGAATGGCTAGGATCGTATGAGAATCGATATTTGTGCGTATCCTGAAGGTACTTTGGAGAGCCCTCTCCCTCCTGCATAGCAGTGAACTTACTTTCCCTGTCGGGGGGAGAGTTAGCAGGTTTCGCTTGGTTTGAAGGTTTAACTGCCCCACTCTGAAACTCCTCCAGCTGGGAAATTATCTCATTTTCAGTGATTCCTAGCTCTCTAGAGATCTTATCTATCGCTAGGGTTCTCTCATACTCACTCATACCAAGAAACTGTTGAAGGAGCACTGCAGGTATTCTTGACATGTTACCCGATAGAAGGGTTCGCTTTCAATACCCTCGGAGAGATGATCACCTGCTAGGATTATTCCCGATCCCTGATTGCTCCTGCGAGAGCCTCGATTTTCTCTGAGTCTAGACGCTCCCAGGGGAATAATCCTTCATCAGTGGGGACTCTTCCAAAATGTCCTCCGGATGATGTTGCAGAGTATATCGGTCGCTTCAGTCCCAAATCCCTGATCATTGCTGCGGGCCTCCAATCGAAGTGCGTCATCAATAGCCTAGAAATCTCCTGATCGGGGTCAGTGCCTAGCTCCGATCTTGACGTATCGAAAGTTTCCACTCTGAGACCCACTGGGTTGGATTTTCCGATTGCATACGCGACTTGGATTTCACACTTTTCAGCGATTCCCGAGGCTACAACGTGCTTCGCTGCCCACCTCGCATAGTATGCTGCGGATCGGTCTACCTTGGATGGGTCTTTCCCGCTAAATGCACCTCCGCCGTGCCTCCCGCCACCGTATGTATCTACGATTATCTTCCTACCAGTTAGCCCAGCATCGGCATATGGACCTCCTGGATCGGGGAATGAACCGGTCCCATTGACAATAACCTCTGGATCTTTCATCAGGGATGAAGGGATGGCATGCTCGACTACATGCTTTCTAATCTCCGCCTCAATGTAGAGTCTCCTCTCTTCATCTGAGAGGTTGTTTTCGTCTGGCCAGTTGGGTCCTGCATCGGGAGCGTGCTGGGCGGCAATTACAATAGTGGAAATCCCTTTTGGAGCATTATTCTTTTTACCAATCTGCACAGTTACTTGGCTCTTGCCATCAGGTCTAATCCATGGGATGATTTGTTCGTCATGGACTTGTTCGAGCCTCCGAGTTAATCTCTGGGAGAGCGCGGCTGCAAGAGGGAAAAATCTTCCTCTGAGCTCTTCGGTCTGTTCGGTTTCAATGCATGCATATCCGAACATTACCCCTTGGTCACCAGCACCTTGAGTGTCTAGGTCCCCATCAACTCCCTGACTAATGAACTGCGATTGGGTGGTGATGTATGTTAGAACATCACAAAGTTCACTCGAGGAGGCATCCATCCCTATTCTACTGTCAACGTATCCAATAGAGGTGGCTTTGTCTCTGGCTATCCTCTCATAATCCGGAGTCCGTCCGTTCAGACTCACCTCTCCAGCGAGAATAATCACAGCCTCTCCCCCAATCCCTTTGACCATGGTCTCCACGGCTACTCTGGCATTGGAATCTATTCTCAGACACTCATCCAATATGGCGTCCGATATAGCGTCACACAGCTTATCCGGATGTCCAGATGTCACTGACTCGGCAGTGTCAGAAGGTGGCATGTATCCATGCATGGCGTTTGGAAGAGCCTCTCACTGATGATTGTTATTGATTAGCCCGGAAACAGGCGGGATGAAAAATGACTGTCCCATCTCAGAATCATGGAGGACGCCATGGCGAGAGTTGATTGGACTGGACACAGGGACATAGCTGAAGCTCTAATTAAGTCGATTCAGCCTGATGATCCAGACTCCTTCAGATATGAAATCACCGAAATTGATAATGGCGTAACACTGAGTATTTTCGTGTCCTCATGCGAACTAGGCCGGATACGAGCGACCATGGACGATATTCTGGCTTGTTTGTCCGCTGTTGAGGGGAGTTTAGGGGCACTGGTAGAGTAGGTTACAATTCGGACCATTCAAGTCTGAGTACGACTGCCAAGTAACGTGAACGTGCTGCCTCATGACAGGTCTGAGCTTCTCTTTCGAGGAGGACATCCAAGTCAAATAATGACTCAATCAATAGATTCTTGGACGCTGGCTATGATTACTGACGAACATGGAGGGGGAGGAGGTTCAGATCTTCAAATAACGGCGAGAGTCGTTTCCAAGGACGATGGGATTATCTCAGGATTGTTCGTGATAAACCGATTAATTGAGTCTCATTTTCCCGGTTGTCAGATTCGTTGGACTCTGAAAGAAGGCGATTCTTTGAGGAATGGCGACGAGGTACTCAGAGTCTCGGGGCCCTCCAACGAAATCTTACGTTGCGAGAGAATATTGCTAAACTTACTGGGCAGGATGTCGGGTGTTGCAACAAATACTCAAAGATGGGTATCAGAAGCAAGGGATATCGGAATCGCCTGCACAAGAAAGACTGATTGGGGGCTTCTAGACAAATGGGCGGTTCATGTTGGGGGAGGCCTCACGCACCGGCTTTCAAGAGCTGATGCTCTGATGATAAAGGAGAACGACTTAGCTTCTCTTGCTCCTGGCATATCGGATGAGTGTACCGCGGTTGGTGTCGCTGTTGCAGGCATAGACATGGCCTCCCATGCAGAATTCGTGGTTATAGAGGTCAGAGATGAATGTCAAGCTCTGGCCGCGTCGAGAAAGTGGGATGAGATGCAAATAGATCTCGGTGGTTGTGAAAGAATAGTTTTGTTACTGGATAACATGACCCCAGACATGTGTGCTCTTATCCATTCCAGTCTGGTTGAGGAAGGGCTACGCGAGTGGTGCATACTAGAGGGATCGGGGGGGGTGGTCTTCGATGATCTCAAGAGATGGCAGGCCTCGGGCGTAGACCTGGTCTCAACTAGCGCCTTGAATAGGGGAGTAGCCCCCCTAGATTTGTCAATGAAGGTGGTTGAGTGACCAATATCCCTGATTCTCATCCCAGAAAATCGTCACTACTCTCTCGTCAGAAAATAGTTGATGGCGCAAAGAGGGGGCTATTGGCAGATTCCGCGATGATTGCTCATGGTAGAGGTGAGGCGTATGACTATCTCTTGGGCGAGAGGACCACTTCATCTGCATCAATTGCAATTCGTGAGGCTGCTGCGAGGCTTCTTCGAGCTGTGAGCCCCGTAATCTCGATGAATGGTAATTCAACGGTCCTTGCAGGGGCAGAGGCAATCAAAATTGCGGCTATAGTCGGTTGTCCCATCGAAGTGAACATCTACTACAGAACAGAAGAAAGGATGACGCGCCTTGTAAATGAGCTAGAGTCAATGAGAGAAGAGCTTCTTGCTAGTTCTCCTCGAGCAGAGCGAGATGCAATATCGAGGGTAGAGATCCTTGGTTTGGTTTCTGATGGGAGAATTCGAGGACTTGAGGGGCCCAGATCCTTGTGCTCAGCAGATGGGATAGAGAAGGCCGATGTAGTTCTAGTTCCACTTGAAGATGGGGATCGCTGTGAGGCTCTTATTGCATTAGGCAAGGAAGTTATTGCCATAGATTTGAACCCTTTATCGAGAACCTCGAGGACAGCAACGGTGACAATTGTTGATGAAGTCTCAAGGGCTCTAAGCGGAATCGTAAATGAGCTTCACAGCAAGCCGGAACCCAGCATTTGGGACAATAAAAATACACTCAAAGACGCTCTAGAAGTTATGGGAAATTCGTATCTGAGAATATGAACTATGAAAATCTAGCTTTCAGCATTCTCTCACACCTTTCGGCTATGGCTTCACCGACGTCTGAGGTGCTAGCAGTGCCTCCCAGATCATAAGTTACTGGTGCCCCTTCCTCGAAGTGTTGCCTTATCGCATTCTGCAATATTTCAGCACAAATATCAAGTGTTTCGTCCTTCTTTCTAAAGCCTAAGGCTTCGAACATCATCTGGACTGATTGAATCATTGCTATTGGATTGACGATGTTCTTTCCCGCGTGTTTGGGGGCAGAGCCATGAACAGGCTCAAAGAGCATGTGCCTTGGCCCCATGTTTGCACTGGCTGACATGCCCATTCCTCCTTGGAGAACGCTAGCAAGATCGGTGGCGATATCACCGAACATGTTCGGTAAGACTACGATGTCAAGATCTTCTGGATTCCTCACGAGCCACATAGTGAAGGCATCGATGTATGCCTCCTTAACAGGAACATCTTGATTGGATTCTGCAAATTCTCTGAATATCTTTCTGAAGAGCTGGCAACCCCTGGTCACATTTGACTTATCGACGCACGTCACTGATTGGGGTTTTCCGGATTTTCTCTGCCTAACCTTTGCATAGTCAAAGGCGAATCTGATTACTCTCTCGCTCCCACTTCTGGATATGGGGCGCGGGTCCCAGGCAACTTCCCCGTCAAGACCTGGGAACTCCTCTATCACTATCGGCTCGTCTTTCTTGCCCAAGGCCCTCTGCTCCATCCTCCTGAGAAGAGAATGATAGAGGCCCTCGGTATTCTCACGAATCATGATTATGTCGACCAAATCCGGATCCCAGACCTGCTTGTGAATACCGTGAACCTTGTGTGTTACGCCCGGGTAAAGTCTGACTGGTCTGACATTCGCGTAAAGTTCCAGACCAGAGCGAAGGCCGAGGATAGTCTGCCCCCCAGCCATATCTCCGTTTGGAAGTCTGGCGTCAGGCCAACCAATAGCTCCTAGAAGAATAGCATCTGATTCGTCCCTGCAATACTCAAATGAGCCGGCTGGCCACTCTTCCCCTGTTTCAAGGTAGTACTGTCCACCACAGGGAATTTCTTTGATTTCGAATGACAGAGGACTATTTTCCTCAAATACAGACAGCACACGCAGAGCCTCTCGCATCACTTCACGTCCGGTTCCATCCCCCGGGAGAGCAGCCAGCCGATAGGTTGCCATGTGACTCGCCACTTGTTCATCATTCATCAATTGAACCCTAACGACACCCCATCTCTCGGAGAGTATAGTTGATAGACGGTCACCCTAATGATGACGCGTGGAGCGCGCGCCCGAAGATGGTAGAGAAACCCCGCGTATCGATGTCAGGACACTCCCAGAATCGATAGCTAGGCTCTGGGAGACAATGCTCAGGCTCGACCCATCATGGGATCTTGCGTCTTGGTTAGATGAAAGAGCGGTGGAGGAGCTTGAGTTAGTTGAGAGTCACTTAGGCAGGGAGAGGCTAAGATTAGAGCAGAGGCTTCACAGAATTGAGACTCTGGTTAAGCGACTCAAGAGGCAAAGGGAGGTTTCGGGGACCGGCGTTCAAGACCCTCACCAGAAAAATCTATTCGATGTGTATGAGCCCGAGAACAAGACTATGGAAGGAACGAGCAAAATCAACGAAGAGGGAGAAGCAGCTGTCCAGTTCGGCTCTCTTGATGTTGGAGATGACCCACTATTGGCAATCGTAGCAGAGCATGTCCTTGGGTTACTGGAGCTCAATTCCCTAGATGGCCCCAGTCCTGTGCATTTCGACACCCTCATGGGGAGTCTTGTCCCTCTAGGAATCAGGGTCGATGATTTGGATGAGGCGATTGCTTGGTTACTTCAGAACGAGCTTATCCTAGAAATAGATGAGGATGCTTTCTGCTTGGGCGGATAAGTAACACACCCCCACGAATATACAACCTTTCAAAAAAGGGCATCAGGTCCTAGGTTCTGTAACATGGTTAGTGAAGCCTCTGGATGGTATGCTAGGTTGGATCAGGCTTGTCCTGATAGAATCGAGCAGATTCGTCAATGGTTGGATTTTTGGGAGGCGTCGACCATCTCCGGTACTCCAATTGCGGCATCCTTGCCCAGCTCTTGGCCCACTCTTCCCGCCGGTCTCTTGACAGACCCGGGCGCAGTACTGGATAAGTTGCTATCTAGATTCGAAGCAGTTGCCGACGGGCGCTCGCCGAAAGGCGCGTATTCCACTCCAAGTAGGCTAATCGGGTCGATTCTGGCCGATGAATTGGCTAGTGGTGGGCCATCCAAGAAGAAGGAGTCCCCTCCCTCAGTGTCACTTTCCGCCATCCCTCCCGGATTCAGAGATTACGCTGAGAGACTCAATATGGAAGCGATGCTTGCACCTGGAAAGGACGACTATGATGATAGCTCTGATAGCACATCATCCGGTATTCCTCTACCATTTGCTGATCCGTGTTGTGGAGCTGGGGTTGTTGCCTCTCAGCTAATCAGGCTCCACTCTCAGAGGATCGATCACTTGGACGAGGCACAGAGATGCTCTGACACCCTAAAGCTGATTGAGGGGATGCAAATGATGGACTCATCTGATATTGCTGTCGAATCCTCAAGGAGGAGGATACTAATAACTCTGGGTAAGGCTGGTCTGGTAGACTTGTCTGGGGATAGTAGAACCCAGATGATAGGTAGATCAGAGGCTGAGATGATTCTTGAGAGCAGTGTCGTACAAGGAGACCCGCTTCTCGGAGAATGGCCATGGAACGAGGGACCCAGGCTACTAGTCAGCAGACCTCCTTGGATTAGAATCAAAGACAGATTTAGAGGTCATGAAAATGGTAGTGTGCTGAGAAAGAGTCTCTCGAGCAAGCTACGTAATGCTCTGGAACCTGATGGCAGTCTGAGGTTCTCTGCCTTGAGAGGGAATGTCAACATGTACAGGCTATTCCTGGAGAGATCGATTCAACTTGTCCGATCCGGAGGAAGGTTGAGAATGGTAGTTCCAGACTCATTACTGAGAGAGAAAAGTAGTGTCCCTCTGAGGAAACTTCTCGTCGACGGCAACGATTGGTTCTCAACTTGGTCCTTCCCGGATTCTCAGAGAGTGTTTCCTGGCATAACCCAAGGCGTCGCGGTAGTTGGTCTTGAAATTGGAGGAAACACGACCAATATGATGAGCTATGGTCCACTAACAGTGAATGACATCTCTATTGATTCGGGCCTCTCCAAGGGAGCTCCCTGTCTGGAACTAGAAAGGGGAACATGGTCATCATGGACAGATGCAACGTGGGCAGTACCAAGAATGCCTGTTGACCCATATGAGAGAAGAGGGGTCGTTGATGCGATTGGCAGGTTGGCGGACAAGCCGAGGCTTTCCGAAGCAGGTAATTGGCTGAATCCTGATGGTAATTCCGTAAGGGTTAGAGTGGGGGAGATTGACCAAGGCTCCTGGTCGGACTGCATCGAGGATTGGAATGACGATGAGTTTGCAATACCCTTCATCAGGAGTGCTCACTTTGTGTCCGTTGATGGTGAAGTCAGACTGCATCATCCCTCGTTTGAAGACGATGTAGAGGAAGGCGCTATCCAGAGGTCCCAGTCCGTATGGAAGGGGGAGAGAAAGTCTACCGCCGGACCGCGAATCGCATGCCAAGCAATTCTCAACTCGAATGATGATAGGCGGCTTCATTGGGCTGTAATTCCAGAGGGTTGCGTGCTCAGTAATTCAGTCAACTATCTAGACTTCTCAGATGAGGTCTTGGAGTCAATAGTTAATCGAGGGGCTGGATCCCTTATTATGGGCCTTGAATGGCTCTGTAAGGTAATGAATTCCAAGGATTTGGAGATTTGGTCCAGGACATGGGGCGCGAACAATAATGTGAATAACTACGAGATTGAAAGTCTGCCATTCCCTGTTCCGGAAGATGATTTGGCATTTTCAATATAGCACAGGCTTTACTAGCACCAAAACGGAAATAGATTTCCGTACTAGGGAAGAATAGGACTTGTGAGACCGAATAGACTATTATCGTTGCTTATCCTACAATGGCTTACTATCACGTGAGTGAAGCAGAGAGGGAGCGTAATTATGGGCATCAATCCTAAGATAGGCATAACCGGACTACCCAGATCCGGCAAGTCCGCTGTCCTAGACAAAGTTGTCAAGATGATTGAAGAGGAGCGGTCTGACTCTTCTGGAATACCTGTTATTGCAGGAATGAGGTCTGAAGCCATAATCGAGAATGGCGAGAGAGTAGGTTATGCCTGTGTGGACATCGTTACTGGCGAGAGGGGAGTGATGGCTCACAAGGAAATCGACTCCCGGCACAGGGTCCTCGGATACGGCATAGACCCTAGCGAAATAGACAGGGTTGGGGTCCCAGCGATACTCAATGCTGTGGGAAACTGTCAATATCTGGTTGTTGATGAAGTTGGAAAGTTCACTGTAGAAAGCGAAGGTTTTGTTTCGGCTGTCAGAGAGGCGTTGAAGTATGATATGCCATCTCTACTGACCCTACACAAAAAGAGTCGGCATCCTTTGCTCCAGGACATCAGGAGAAGAGACGACGGGAGAATCTTAGAAGTGACTCCAGTTAATCGTGCCCTTCTTCCTTACAAAATACTGAAGCTGATTCAACAAGACTACTGATTAAGGTGAAGTTGATTCACTTAACCCCCCTCTGAGGAACATGGAATCCCCCGCGACGCGTCTCGAGAGGGTTCTTCTAGGTGTTCTAATAGCGTTGGTTTTCCTAACAGCGATTTCTATATCAGATGGCATGATAGTTATTTTTGATGAGGATTTCACCATGGAGGACAACAGGGCTTTAGTGTTCCCAGTTCTTTCAATCATTATCGGGGTCTTTGTACTGTCTTTGAGAAACGCGGCAGGGAGGGAGCATGGTGAATTCTTCCTCGATTCATGGATAAGTAGAGAGCGCGAGGAGGAGATGATTCCCCGTTTGAAGAAGGAGCAGGAGGATGCTAGCGTCGAAAGAATGGGAGGGGCATGGGCCGAGCTCGAGAAAGTACACTTGGAAAAAAGCTTGGAAGAGGAATAGGGGGAACGAAGGTTTGAGTGTCAGGTCCCTCTCGTGCGAGGTGGTGAGGATATGAGTGAGGTACCCGATGAGCTAAGATATACGAAAGAACACGAATGGATAAGGATTGAAGGGGATAATGTGGTAATCGGGGTTACTGACTATGCTCAAGATGCATTAACAGATGTTGTATGGGTCGAATTGCCGGAAATTGGGTCTGTCGTAGGGTCAATGGAGTCTTTTGCAAGTGTAGAGTCTGTGAAGTCAGTAAGCGAGATCTACGCACCTGTGAGTGGCAAGGTACTCGAAGTGAATGCCTCTCTAGAGGACTCTCCTGAGCAAATCAATGAGGACCCTTATGGAAATGGCTGGATTTGCAAAATGGCCATAAGTGATCCTGCAGAGTTGGGAGATCTTCTCGATGGGGCTACTTATCGCAGTCTCATTGAGGAATGATAATGGGAAAAGATTCCACTTACATCTACTTTGATGGATCTTGTGGCGAGAATAGGAATGTGGGCCCTGAAACACCAGCTGGATGGGGTTTCTGTGTGATAATTGGGGATAATGGCATAGGAAAGGGTCATGGGGAACTTGTCAAAGAAATGAGTGGTAGTGTAGTCACCGAAGCTGGTGAGGAAGGGTACATTGGTGCTACTGTGGGTTCCAACAATACCGCCGAATTGAGCGCGTTCGCTCATGCATTGAGGTGGATTCTGATGAGTCACAAGTCAGGTAGAGTAGTGTTGAGGGGAGATTCGGAATATGCCATGAACGTGGGTTCTGGAAAATGGAAGGGGAAGGCAAACAAGGAGTTGGTGGGGTCTGTACGAAGCCTATGGAACGAAGCCTCTTCATCATTCGATATCTCTGTTGAACATGTGCGAGCCCATGAGGGGCATAGATGGAATGAACGTGCAGATCATCTGGCATTTAGGGCTATGAAGGGAGAGTCCGCACTTCCGTTCCAATTCTGGAAACCAGGTAGAAGATAATTAGATGATTTGTAGTAGATATAGGAAGCCGAGAAAGGCATGTACTATCACCAGAATTGCCATCACATCTCCAAGTCTTCCGTGAAGGTCCCTTGTTCTGGTAAACTCTTCCACATCTGCTCTAGAACGACTTGCCTTGCGTCCCATGTACCATAGAGTTGTCATTAGTACGAGTGCTAATATTCCCGACCATCCATGATAGTGGCCCGGTATAAGTTGACTTGATACCCCGCTTAATCCTTCTCCAAACAAAATCGACTCAATTATCCTTGAAGAGAAAGCCACCGCTATAACCAACAAAAGATATGCCATTATTCTGTTTCCATTCTTCTCGTGGTTTCGTACTTCTTTTACCATGTCTTTTTCTTCAATTTCGATTTTCTGATGCCTCCAAGACCTCTGCCTCATGAATGCCCATATCAGCATCATCGCTAGTACTGGATGCGCCATCAGAATGGCTATTCTAAGGAAATCCACGATGCTCCCCATGCTGTATCCACTTATTTCCTCTCCTGACGCCTTGCATAGCAAGGCGATGTGTTGATGTACAGAGCGCATAGGCCGAGAGGTAGGGTTGTACTGTGGAAGAGCGCCTTCTCGAATGCTTGGATGAGCTGCGTAAAGCGGGTGACGACCTCCAAAGAAGAAAGAAGGTTATGCAGAGGTCATCTTCTTTCAAGGGGCTAAGCAAGGAGTGGAAAGCACTAGCGATGGTTGCTGCTGCGAAGGAAGAGGCTGAAAGACCAGATTCTGAAAGTAACAAAGTCGGTCCCTCAAGAGGTAGAAGGGTCGGAAGGAGAGGAGGGAGAGGTAAGGTCCTCGGATTAGAGGATGCGATGGCCTCTCCTAGGAGTATTATCGATGACAAGAGCCTCCCTGTGGGATATAGGTTGGCAGTTCTTATCATACAGAGAAACAGGATGGGAGATTCTTGGAGCGATGGATATGAGTCTGAAATGGATCTGATTAGGGAGAGTTGCGAAACAGGAGTACATCCTGTCTGGGAAAGGATGGCGAGAGAGTCCCCCTTACTGGCAGAGCTAGGATTGTTCCCAGTTCAGGAGAAAGATGAGGTCTCTGGGGACCAAGGCACTTGGCTAGAAGGATCGAAAATTGACTATGAAGACCAGGACGGATTGAGGAATTGGTTGAAATTGGAAGTGCCATTCGCTCTTTCTCTATCTCAAAGAGACGTGTTAAACAGGATCAGGAAGGACTTGATTGGCAAACCTCGTTTCAATAAATGGGAAGAATGGATGAGTAATTCTCTTTCCGGACTTGATAATGAACAAGCCCTTTTGGAAGGCGTGCTTCTAGCGGCAGCAGGCTCGGAAAAGGCGGAAAGCGTACTGAAAAATGTCGGAGGGGATGCCAAAAAGTTAGCATCTGAAATGTGCATGCTTATGTCACTCAGAGATGGGAGTGATGTGGACTGGGAATCGGCTGTAAGGGGCAATGGGAACGATCCATTGTCTCTGTCAATTAAAATCGAAGGGTGGCTAAGGGATGATTTGTATCCAGATAAAATGGAATTGGATGAGATTATTGAAGGAGTCGCGATAGTCGAAGAAGCGCGAAGAGCAATTCCAGACAAGCTGGCATGGATTGCTTCGGAGGCACTAATTGAAAAGGGGGATTACGGCGCCGCTCTGAAGTACATCGAAGGAAGGGTGGTGACAGACTACAGGGGACTCGATGTCTGTCTGAAGCTAGTATTATATGATACGGGAAATATCTCGCTAAACTCAATTATCTCTGGAATAGGAAATTTTGATGAAGAGTGTTTGAGATCATCTCTCAATCATCAAAACTCGCCCCCTAAGGTGAGGTTAGAGGCATCCAAATTACTCAAGAAAATTGACCAAATGAGATACACGGACGAGATTGTATCGTCATTTACGATGTCAGCGGAGATCAAAGGGCTAACGGATTTCCTAATTGAAGAGGAGTCTCTACAGAGGGCTTATCCATTTCGGGTCATGATGGCGTGGCACCTGATTACAGCAAGAGACTCAGTTGGTATTTCATCAGAGATGTATGAGGCTCGGAGAGTCGCGCTGGAGTCAATTGAAGATGCTGAGAAAGATGAGGTCCTCTCTGATGTGAGCATAGGTTTGATTTCCCTACTTGACGGTATAAGCAGTAATCTTGATGCTGTACATGACAAACTTGACTCTGACGGTCTAAGATCGCTAAATGAGGTGAGGATGGCTCTTGGGCCCGAGGGAGACGGAATTGTAAAGGAGGTAAGAATTGAAAAGCTCGTTAGTTCAGTGGAAGGAGCAGATTTGACAGTGTTAGAGAGGCGCTTGTTTGAAGCTGTGATCAATGCCCTAATTCTGAACAGGGCGGCTATAAATCTTCAGAATGGTGATTCTAATAGAAGAGAAGAAGCCATCTCTTCGTTGGAAGAAATAATATCTTTTGATACAGTTTCAATGAGAACAATAAGGTTTGCTTCTGATTTGGTTTTCGAGCACTCCGTAGGACTGGAATCGCTTGATAATTGGTACAGGGAGAACGATAGGAGTAGTGCCGAATATCAGATAGTAAAGGCAGCTCTACTTGAAAGGAGTGGTGATCTCATCGGATCGGCTTGGTCCTACAAAGAGGCGGCAATGAAGCTCATGGAGGATGATATTGAGAAGGCGGCAATTTTCTTGAGATGGTCCCTAATTTCATTCGCTCATGGAGGGGGCTGGAAGGAAGCGGTCTCATTGATTGATGCATACCCCACGCTATCAGCCTCGGTGACTAATCGATTCAAGATGTATCTAAGAGCGTGCAAGGACTATGCTGAAAATAATCAGGTTGGTGCAACTTCCAGAATAATTGATCATGCAACTATTGAGCTCCGAGGAGAGGATGAGAATCCAGGAGGGGTGTCAATTTTAGATATTTTAGAATCCATAAAATTGTACCCTATTGAACACGGCCTTCCGCTTAATCCATTCCAAGGAAGAGTCCTAGCTGCCATCAGGAAAAAGAGTCACTCCTCTCAGACAAGAAGGTCTGATCTGGAAGATAGATTTGATTCCGAAATGAGATCTAAGGAAAAGGATACGTACGCAATTGTGACTGTAATTGAGCAGGTTGCTGAATCTAGCCCCATACGAGCACTCCGGATGTTTGAGAGGGCTTTGGTATCGGGCGAGTTCGGAGATAAGGACAACAAGATTCTTCGGAGCAACCAGAGAAACTTGTTCACCAGACAGTCTGGAAAAATATCCGTTCGTGAAAGGAAGACTTTGACGGGCTTAGGGTTGAAGCCTCTTATTCTGGTGGATACAAATATTCTAATCGACGCACTCAAGGATGACTTACTGAGAGAAATCTCACAGGACAGCCTTGGTAGCCTGGGTTGGACCATGCAGAGGGCTTTCCATTGGAAGCTCCGGACTCTCGCCAAGGAAGGGCGTATACTACTTCACATACCAAAAGCGGCGATGAATGAATTCATGAATCGTGTGAGGTCCACAGACTCTGCACTCGGGCTGTTTGAAAACGTGTACATAGACAGGAAGGCGTGGAACGATTCTATCTCCAATCATGTCCTTGAAGAAAGAGTCTCTTCTATTCTCTCCGTGTTTGACAATTGGGAACAGGGTGACTGGAAGGGGGACAAGGCAGTGGATCTGGAAAGTTTCCTAACCGAACATAGAGACATCTTTAGAGTCGTTGATCGACATAAACGAGAGCACAATACTGAGATAACTTCGAGGACAGAGATTGATGGAGAGGCCATCTATCCAGAAGACGGTGACTGTGAGATAATGAAGAGTGGCGCCCGTATTGCGGAGTCTTTCACTTCAGGAGTCGGTAGCGTGGTTGTCGCAACCAGAGACTCGGACTTCAAGCTGGTATCCAGGGCTCTTGAGGAGGAGTTCGGATTTGGAGTAGTAGGAGATGTTCAACAACTTAACAAACTGGCCTATCTAGGTCAATGAAGTCTGGTATTATTCAATACAGACTCCCCTAGTCTCTCCATTATCACAGTAGCCGACTCCACGCTGTTAACCGACTCCACGCTCTTTCCAGCTGACCATAGGTCCTTGGACGATTTCTTCTTACCCTTGGCGAAAGCTCTCATTCTCCAGAACGATATTCCCGTAATCAGAACTCTTACCCTGTGCTTTAGCCTACCGTTCAGAAGCCTTCTGACTAACCAGTTGTTTCGCTTATTCTTTCCATCCGTACTGATTACAGCTATTGGGACCCCAGTAAGCTTAGTCGTCCACGTAATATCGTCCTCTTTTGCGGCTACGATTGCATCCTTGTAGTCCTGTGGAGTAGTGCATTCATGAGTTGCTATGAATCTGGTCCCCATTTGAACTCCGTCGTATCCCATCTCCAGAGCTTGGTTCAGCTCAACTTCGCTTCCAATCCCTCCAGCACAAATCAGAGGAACCCCTAGATCGGCAAGATCGCTGTACATCTCTTCCATACTCATCTCTCCCAAATGCCCCCCTGCCCTGTTATTGACGCAAATCAATCCGTCAACACCGCACTTTATTCCCTTCTCAGCATGAAATCTGTTAGTGACATCGTGATAGACGAACCCTCCCTTCTCATGTACCTTCTCACATACCCAATCGGGTTTTCCTAAAGAAGTCACAAAAAACCTCACTCCTTCTTCAAGCGCTATATCTATCCATTCAGACATTCTTTGGAGGTACTTATCGCTTCCCTTTTCTATAAGCGCATTGAATCCCAACGGCTTATTTGTCAAGGTTCTGATGTATCGAATTGCGACTCTCAAACCCTCTTTTGTATCTGGCTTGTTGTATCCATGGACCATTGTAAGAGACACTGGTTGAATTATTGCGATTCCCCCTCCCTCAGAGGCGGCGGCAACCAGTTCTGGATTGGAACAAGGATACATCGCTCCGCAGATTATTGGGTATTCAACTCCCGCATGCTCGGTCAATCTTGTCTCTACCAATCTACTCACTCCGTGTTAGTGACGAGAAGGTTCCACTTGAAGACCCATTCCGATACAATGTCCCCTGTGGAGTCCTTTCCCTGTGAATTTAGGTCGATCTCCACTGCCTCTCCCGTGCTCAGACTCTCTTCGATGGCCTCTCTGGCCTTGGCAACATCGTTACAGGTGAATGTTATTCTTCCCTTGGCTCTTTTCACGAATTTGGCCTCTGTACCGACGACGAACATCCTGAGCCTTTCATCCATGGATCTGGATATGGCGAATGGTGCTGCTCCTGTGGCCAGCTCTGCTCCCATTCCTTGAACTGCCCAATACATTGTCTTGAAGGGATTCTGCGACCTCCAACCACCAGGAAGCGAAGTAGTACATGTCTCATGGTCTATCTTATCCATTCGTAGCCCCGAAAACCATGCCGCTGGCATGGATAGTGCAGTGAAGATTCTGAACTTCATCCGGCCTCTCAATGACTTGTACTCTTTATCCAATTTTATTTCGTTGATAGGCACTTTTTCACCTACTATCCGCTCAAATCATCGACTATAGAGCAGTATCTTTCCATGGCCTCGGTCTCTGACATTCCTGAAATACCGTTCCATGCCTTCCACTTTGCCCTCTCTTTCATTCCGCCTCTCGCCCGGTCCTGGCAATCCCCCTCAGTCGCCTGTTTGAATAGTGCGTATAGTTCCAGTAGCTGACTGTTCGAGGGCCTCTCAGGAAGATCCCATACCTTCTTTGACGATCTCTTAAATTTGATTCTTAATGCTTGACTGGCCTTTCCTGACATCAAAACATCTCCGTTGGGTATTCCATAACCGACTTATGTCCGGACTGAATTTTCGCCGCTAAGCTTACTGTCTCTGGGTATATTCTCTTGAAGAAGAATCTAGCACTGGCTATTTTGGCATCGTAGAAAGGATCACCTTTCTTCTCCATTGCCTTCTTAGCCATCTTCGCCCACATGTAGGCCAACAAAACATTTCCAAAATACCTACAATAGTCTGTAGCACCTGCTGCTAAGAAATGAGGATTGGCCTGCCCTTCTGCGATCATTAGTAGTGTGAGCTGCTGGAGTCCGCGGACTCCCTGATGCAGGGGCTTGTTGAATTCTAACATCTCAGGTATGTCTCGGTTCTCCTCGATAAACTCGGTCAATGGCCACATAAGATGACGCAGATTCTTTCCCATATTCTGGGTAATCTTTCTTCCTGCGAGATCTAAGGCTTGGACGCCGTTTGTACCCTCCCAAATCTTGGATATTCTCACGTCACGATAGAACTGCTCTACCGCATATTCTGTACAGTAACCAGCACCCCCCATTACCTGCATGCAGGTACTAGCTGTTTCACAGGCGACATCTGTAAAGTGTGCCTTCACTATGGGGGTAAATAGGGCAACTAGAGATGAGGCGTATTCAACCTCTTCAGGATCATCACTATGCATCTGATCTAGGAGGATTCCTGTCCAGGCTGCGAGAGCTCTGCAGCCCTCATTGTTGACTTTTGCCTCTAAGAGCATTCTCCTAACGTCCGGGTGGACAAGAATATTATCCGCGGGCTCTTTGGGGTCCTTTGGACCTCTCAAATCCCTGCCCTGTCTCCTATCTTTGGCCCAAGCTAGGGAATTTTGATATGCGATTTCAGCCAGTCCTAGCCCCATTATCCCTGTTGCAAGGCGTTCTTGGTTCATCATCTGAAACATTAGCTTCATCCCCGTGTGTAGGTCTCCAACCCTCCAGCCTACGCTGTTATCAAAATTCATGACACAAGTAGGTGATGCGTGAATTCCCATTTTTTCCTCGCTTCCCGCACAGGTTACACCGTTGTGTTCTTGCATGAGATCATGGGACAGGCCATCGAGGTCTCCAGATTTCCAGTCTTTGGGGAGATATTTTGGAACTAGGAACATGGTTATTCCCTTGGTTCCCTCTGGTGACCCTGGGGTTTTTGCCAAGACTAGATGAACAATATTTTCAGTCATATCGTGTTCGCCATATGTGATGAATATCTTAGTTCCTGTGACTCGGTATGACCCGTCATCTTGGGGTATGGCCTTGCTGGATATTATCCCAAGGTCGGTACCAGCGTGTGGTTCCGTCAGACACATTGTACCGGCCCAGTGGCCTTGTGCGAGATTGGATGAGAAATAGTCGACGAGGACTTGGTCCCCATGCTCATTCAAGACATCGTAGACACCAAGAGTAAGAGCGGGAAGAACACTCATGGCCATATTCGTGGAGGTAGCAATTTCCCCCCATATTACGGACTGGAAGAAGATAGGGGTCCCCATTCCTCCATGTTCTGGCTTGGTGGACGTGGAAAACCATCCTCCCTCAATACCCTGTTTGTAGGCATCCTTGAACTCTTGGGGCATTGTGATTTCGCCGTTTTCAAATTTCAATCCGACCCTGTCTCCAAGCTGATTTATCGGTAACCATACTTCTTTGGCGTGGTCTGCCCATCCTTCAGCCAACATTGACAGGAAGTCCTCATCGAAATCGTACCCAAGTCTCTGTATGGTCGGAGTCACATCAAATACTTCGTTAAACAAAAAATCATAGTCTCTCAGTGGGGCTTCATATTCTACCAATTTCTCACCTCAATTTCTTAGTGGCTTGCCTGTTTCTAACATATGCTGTACTCTATCCAAGGTATCCATATTTTTGAGTAGGCTAGCAAAAGTCTCCTTCTCCATGGAAAGGATGTCATCTTCCTCGAGGGTCTCCGTCATATCGGAATCTCCTCCGGTCAGAATCTTTGCTAGCCTAGTCGCCACAACAACGTCATGGGGGGTGGCTTGACCGGACAAAGATAGGTCATTAAGTGCTAGACTTAGTGCAGCCATTCCACTTGGTCCTGGAAGTGTGAATGTTCTTGGCTCAGGTGGGGTGTAGTCCTCGAACAATTCTAAGGCCTTATTTTTGGCATCTGCGAGTAATCTGTCCCTATTCATCGTAATCTGATCATCTGGACCCAGGAAGCCCAGTGACCTCGCTTGTTCTGCTGACTTGGCGACTTGTGCGGTTCCTATGGTCTCAAAGGCTTTCATTGCCGCGCCCATAGGCCCGTTCGTTACAAGGCCGTAGTCTTCCAATCTACCCAGTAGCTCTTTACAGCCGCCCCACGCAGGAACCACCCCCACTCCAACCTCGACCAGACCGACATAGGACTCAGCATGGGCTTGAACAGCGTCACAATGCATCAGAACCTCCGCACCTCCCCCAAGACAAAGGCCAGCCGAGGCAGCAACAACAGGTACGTCACAGTATTTGAGGGTCTGATATGTGTCTTGGCCCAGGGTTATGAAGTCCTCAAGATCCTTCCAGGCTCCGAGGTTGGCGGCGAACAAAGCCAAACCAAGATTTGCCCCCGCGCAAAAATTGGGTGCGTCATTTCCGATTACTATGCCCTTGTAATCCTCAGATTCCGCTATGTCAACAGCATTTACTAACATCTCAATATTCATTGGGTCCATAGCGTTCATCTTGGTGTGATACTCTACGAGTAACACCTCATCTCCCATATCCCAGATGCTGGCCGACCCGTTCTTCTTGAGTGGTTTTCCCCTCCTTTTGAGATCGGCAACAGTCAGGGTCGACTCTGGACGTTGAACGACTACCATTTCACCTGACGAAGAGAGTCTCGTTATCTCGCCATTCTCCAAGCCGTAGAAAGAGCCTTTCTCAGCGGCTAGGGATAGGAAATTAGGAACATTTTTTCCGGAGGACTTTAGCATATCCACAATAGACTGGGGGCCAATGGAATCCATCATCTCAAATGGACCTCTCTTCCAGTTGTATCCTACCTTCATTGCTCCATCTATTGAGTAGATGTCGTCGCTGACATCAGGGACGATGTAAGCAGCGTATGAAAGTGAGTCAAGAAGAACGTCAGTTACGAGCCTAGCCCCTTCGTCATCGCAGTCCATTAGACTTGTAAGCCCTCTTTTCCCCATCTTTGCAGAGGGGAAAGCGGCCCGTCTGTCTGCCTTTCGGTATTCCCCGGTGGAGAGATCTCTGGCTTCCTTGACCTTCTTACCTTGGTCTCGATTCAATCTGTAGAATCCTCCCTTTCCTTTTCGGCCGGTATATCCGTCTTCTATCATTTTGAGAACTATTTCCTCGCCAGTTCCAGCTATCTCGTGGAACGGATCCTCATCGGGAAGATACGAAAGAAGGCTTTCTGTGACGTGTGGAATCAGGTCTATACCAACAAGATCCATTAGGGCGAACACTCCTGTCTTTGGTAGTCCAATTGGTCTTCCTAGCATAGCATCTGCCTGTTCAACAGAAAGACCGAGATCTAGTGTCGCCTTGAATGCCCTCTGAATGAAATACACCCCAAGCCTATTGCCGATGAATCCGGGTCTGTCATTGCAAATTGTAACCCTCTTACCGAGTCTGCGATCCGCAAAGTCCGTGAATCTGGATATTACATTTGCATTGACTTCTGGGCCTGACACTAATTCCAGAAGCGGGAGGTATCTAGGAGGATTAAAGAAGTGAGTGATCAGAAATCTTGAGGACAGATCTGCGGATAGTTCAGAGGTAAGCTCAGCTCTTGGGAGTGTAGATGTGTTTGAGGATAATATCGTGTTTGGACCTATATTCTCAGAGAGCCTCGAATACAGGCTTTTCTTGACATCGAGATTCTCGATAACCACCTCAACAACCCAATCGAAATCCTCGAGCAAATGCAGATCATCCTCTATGTTACCGGGCGTGATTCTCTTCGCGTTCCTCTTGTGCATGAGCATCTCTGGATTGGACTTGTGCATCTTCTGAATCGCTGTCTTCGATAGTGAGTTCCTGTCTTCTGCTCCATCGAGCACTATGTCGAGGAGTAGGACTTCGCATCCAGCATTGGCACAATGGGCCGCAATCCCCGCGCCCATTACACCGCTTCCTATCACGGCGACTTTCTGGATTCCTTCAACCATGGTCACACCTAAATCTTCTCCAAAACGGTGGCGATTCCTTGGCCTCCGCCTACACACATCGTTGCCAAGGCGTATTTTGCACCATTCTTGTCCAATAATTGTGATGCCTTGCCTGTGATTCTTGCCCCACTTGCCCCTAATGGATGCCCCAAGGCTATAGCCCCGCCCTCAACATTGACCTTGGAGGAATCCAGTCCCAGCTCCTCGATAACTGCTAGGGACTGTGCTGCGAATGCCTCATTCAACTCCACTATGTCTATCTGGTCTATTGACAGGCCAGCCCTCGACAATGCTTTGTTGGTGGCTTCGACAGGCCCAATGCCCATTATTTCGGGGGCGCATCCCGTGACTGCTGAACTCACCACCCGGGCCAGAGGCTTGAGTCCGTTTTCTTCTGCGAAATTTTCTGAACACACGAGGACGAATGCCGCCCCATCGGTTAGTGGTGACGAGGTCCCTGCAGTCACGGTCCCATTGGAGAGGAATGCCGGACGAAGGCCCGACAGGGCCTCAGAATTAGTTTCAGGACGGAGACAGCCATCTTCTGAAACCACACCTCCTTCAGTCTCAACGGGTATAATCTCTGAATCTAAAAATCCACTTTCCTTGGCCTTAGAGGCCCTTCTCTGACTCTCAATCGCAAATTTCTCTTGGTCTTCCCTGCTGATTGAGTACTTCTCGGCTAGGTTCTCGGCGGTAATTCCCATCGATGTGAATGCCTCCGGGTATTCGGACCCCAATTTTGGATTAGGCATGGGATTATACCCTGTCATGGGAATCCTTGTCATGGACTCGATGCCCCCTGCGATGAACGCTTCACCCGAGCCCATCGAAATCCTGCCTACTGCGTCATGAATTGCTTGCATCGAGGATCCACAGAACCTATTCACAGTCACCCCGGGAACGCTCTCGGGGAGATCTGTAAGGAACGTGATCATCCTGGCAACATTGAATCCCTGTTCTGCCTCTGGGAAAGCGGTACCAACTATCAAGTCTTCAATTAACGACGGGTCTACCCCGGCTTCTTTGATTAGTCCGTTTATCACCGTTGCTGCTATGTCGTCTGGTCTTGTTCTAGCTAGCTCCCCTTTCTTAGCGGGGGTGAATGGGGACCTAGCGTATCCGGCTATCACTGCGGGCATGATATACCATGGAAGGGGTGGATAATTAAATCTGGAGGTGAATTTTACTACACCGACTTTAATTTGATAAACCGGGTCTTTGTTTAAACCAGGTCGGCGGGGATGTAAATTTCCAATATGTGGTCCGGTATATCCATGGGCTGGTCTATGAGGTCTGTGCTATAATTTATGGTATCATTTTTTCCAGCTGGATATGTACCGATGTATCTCTTCGCCGTTGACTAACTCGATAGGTAAAGCCAGCGAAGTGTTCTCCAGGTCCCCTCCGATAGATGAAATAAATTCCCTACTTAAGGGCCAAGGGGGACCTGTTGTTTTTACTCCTGAGTTACCAACACGACCGATTGAAACCAACCTGCCCCCAGGTGCTAAAAGACTGGGAAGAACGGGTGCGGCCATGACTCTTACCTCCTCGGGTATGGCCTGAAGGATATGGACCTCAACAACAAGGTCCCACTTCCGCTTCCACTCCGTTGGTAGCTTCAGGAGGTCCTCTACTCTCCACTCGATATCCAGATTAGCATAAGTTTCGGAAGCCCATTTTATTGCGGTTGGAGAGATATCGAAAGCGGTTACTTTCCATCCCAGTTCTGACAGATAGGCGGCATCCTCCCCTAGGCCACATCCAACCACAAGTGCCCTTCCTTGCGGAGGCTCCCCGTCCAACCACTCAACAAGGAGGTGGTTCGGTTCCCCGTTGGACCATGGAATCATTTCCTCGTTTCCTTCCGAAGAGCTGTATAGATCCTCAAACCAGGTTAGAGGATTGCCGTTGGACTCAGCCTCTTTGGCCATCTCCAAGATTCTCTCTCTAATGAGTTCCGGATCCTCTTTGATGTGTTTCCTCACTGTACCATCTCACATGTGAGAGATTACCGCATCGCCAAAACCCGAGCATGAGAGCAGTGTGGCCTCGTCCATCAGCCTCTCGAAATCATATGTAACCGTGCCAGCAGAAATTGCCCCTTCCATTCCCTTGACGATTAGATCCGCCGCCTCCGTCCATCCTATGTGACGTAGCATCATCTCAGCTGAGAGTATTAGGCTCCCGGGGTTCACCTTGTCTTGACCGGTGTACTTGGGTGCGGTTCCATGGGTGGCCTCGAATATCGCGATTCCAGTATCATAGTTTATGTTGGCGCCTGGCGCAATACCGATTCCTCCTACCTGTGCTGCGAGAGCGTCTGAAATATAGTCGCCATTCAGATTCATGGTGGCCAAAACTCCGTATTCCCTCGGTCGGGTAAGTACCTGTTGTAACATCGCATCGGCAATTACATCCTTGATAGTGATGGTTCTGTCGTTTTTTGGATTCTTGAAGGTGCACCACGGGCCACCCTCGAGAAGCTCTGCGCCAAATTCATCCCGGGCCAGTTTATACCCCCAATCCCTGAACCCTCCTTCTGTGAATTTCATGATGTTCCCTTTGTGCACTAGTGTAACTGAGTCTTTGTCATTATCTATTGCGTACTTGATTGCCGCTCTAACTATCCTTCCTGTTCCCTCAGAGCTGATTGGTTTGATTCCTATTCCCGAGGTCTCTGGGAATCTTATCTTGTCCACCCCCATCTCATTCTGCAAGAATTGTATCACCTTCCCGACCTCCGGGGTACCTGCTTCCCATTCGATCCCTGCATATACGTCCTCACTGTTCTCCCTGAAGATGATCATGTCTACCGCCCCTGGATCCCTAACTGGACTGGGGGTCCCTTCATACCACCTTACAGGCCTGACGCAAGCGAACAAATCGAGCTTCTGACGGAGTGCAACATTGAGGCTTCTTATTCCTCCACCTACAGGGGTCGTGAGAGGTCCCTTGATCGAGACAAGTCCGTTGCGCATCGCTTCTAGTGTCTCGTTAGGAAGCCATTCACCGGTGGAGTCGAATGCCTTCTGTCCAGCCAATACTTCTGACCAAGAAATATTCCTAGAGCCCCCATATGCCTTTTTGACTGCATTATCTACGACTTTTATCATTACAGGAGTTATGTCTATACCTATTCCATCCCCTTCAATGTAGTGTATGATGGGATTTTCTGGAACTTGCAATTGTCCATCCAAGAGTGTTATTATTGAGCCCTGCGTCATCATATCCATACCTCCGAACGTACGGACATTCATGAAGCCAACCCTTGAAGAGGAGTATCCCTTGGACCTGGCTATGGATGGAGAAGTGCGATGGACGGCAGATGAGGGGTATGTAGGTACTACATCCGGTGGGAAGGTTTTCGGGATATACGGGGAGTCCTCCCCAAGTCCGATGGAGATGGTGTTGCATTCTCATGCAGCTTGTTCACTGATTGACGTTATTGTCGGTCTCAAGGAAAGAGCGAGTGACATCGATTCAGCGACCGTGAAAATTGAGTCCGTCAGGGCCGATGAGAGTCCAAGAGTATTCACTTCGATTAATATGAGGTACATAGTGAAGGGGGATGTCCCCGAGAAGCTCGTAAGGAGGCTGATAGAAAGTAGTCATGAGAAATACTGTAGTGTTGGAATCATGATTACCAGATCAGGAGCAAGTCTCGGATGGTCTTTGGAACTTGAAGCTTAGAAATATCAAATTTCTCCGCTTTCCAAAGTTAGAATTTATTCTGATTCTGCATCTTCAGCGTGCTTGGCTATACCAATCATTAAACACCCCCCATCCGGAAGACGGAATCCCTTGCGCCACGGGACGTGTATGGAGAGAGCTAAAGAACGGGAGGATTGAGAGAGTGCAACAGAAAATTAAGGGGACAAAAAATGAAGGAAAGGCTGAGGAAGGCTTGGTAGTTGAGCGTCGATTCACATCCGCTGGTGAGGATCCCTTCGGAAAGTTCGACTGGATTGAAATGGATGCAGAGATACGAAATCCCGATGGTTCAATGGCAGAATCGATTACTGGGGTCAAGCTCCCTTCAGGATACTCCGGAGTCCCTGGGAAGGTACTGGCTCAGAAATATCTGAGGAAAGCTGGAGTCCCAGCTCACCTACGAAAAGTAGCTGAAGAGGGGGTCCCGGTATGGCTACAGAGGAGTGAGCCCGATCATGAGAAGCTGGAGTCACTCAAAGCTGAAGAGAGATTCACTGGAGAGAGAGATGGAAGAGAGGTTTTCAGGAGACTAGCTGGGACATGGACCTATTGGGGATGGAAGCATGGTTACTTCGCAAGCGAGGCAGACGCCAGGTCTTATTTCGATGAGATGTGCTATCTTGTAGCTAGTCAGCGTTCTGCCCCGAACAGCCCACAGTGGTTCAATACGGGTCTCTTCTGGGCCTATGGGATAGAAGGCCCTGCTCAGGGACACACATACATCGACCCTCTGACTGGCGAGCTGGAGTACTCTGTCAATGCCTACGAACACCCCCAGCCCCATGCATGCTTCATCCAATCCGTCGGTGACTCACTGGTAGGAGGAAGAGACTCCATCATGGGCCTATGGAATAGGGAGGCTCTGTTATTCAAGTATGGTTCTGGAACAGGTTCAAACTTCTCGAAGATTAGGGGAGCTGGTGAGCCTCTCTCTGGAGGAGGGAGCTCGTCTGGACTGCTCTCCTTCCTGAAAATAGGGGACAGGGCCGCAGGTGCCATCAAGTCTGGTGGGACCACCAGAAGAGCTGCCAAGATGGTGACTCTGGATCTTGATCATCCTGACATAGAGGAGTATATCGATTGGAAGAGTAGTGAAGAGGAAAAGGTGTCTGCTCTGGTAATTGGTAGTAACATTCTGCAGAAGCATGCCAACTCACTGATGGAGGCCATATGGGATGGTGAGGAAGGTGAGAGCAGGTTCGACCAAAACAAGAACCCAAGTCTGAAGAAGGCCATGGTGAGGGCAATCCGAGACTCCGTTCCACAACCACACATCCAAAGAATAGTTGACTTGGCTAAGCAGGGTTGGAAAGGTGTTGACTTCGAGGTTTTCGACACAGATTGGCAGGGTGAGGCCTACGTCACTGTCTCAGGACAAAATAGCAACAATTCGGTTAGGGTACCAAATTCGTTCATGGACGCCGTTAAGGAAGGAGGTACTTGGGATCTTCACTGGAGGACAGAGCTAGACAAGGCCGCTGCAGAGGGCAGGAGCCCAGAAGCTTGCAAGACCCTAGATGCTGGTGAGCTCTGGGATAAAATCGCGTACACTGCTTGGGCTTGTGCGGATCCTGGTGTGCAATTTGACACAACCATCAATGAGTGGCACACTTGCCCCGAGTCGGGTCGAATCAATGGGTCTAACCCCTGTTCGGAATACATGTTCCTGGACGATACAGCTTGTAATCTGGCTAGTATAAATCTGCTGAAGTACTATGATTTAGACACTCATCAGTTTCAAATCGAGGACTTCAAGCACAGCGTTAGGCTTTGGACGGCGACCTTGGAAATTAGCGTACTCATGGCCCAGTTTCCATCGGAGGAGATTGCCAGGGGGTCGTACGACTACCGGACTCTTGGTCTTGGCTACTGTAACATCGGCTCGCTTTTGATGCATATGGGAATCCCATATGATGATGAAAGGGGGTACGCAATATGTGGAGCACTGACCTCAATAATGTGCGGAGAGTCCTACGCTACCAGTGCTGAGATGGCCTCCTTCCTAGGGCCATTCCCTGATTATGAAAGAAACTCAGAAAGTATGTTGAAGGTGATGAGAAATCACAAGAGGGCTGCTTACGATGCTCCTGACGACGAGTACGAGGGCCTGACAGTGACCCCTATGGGGATCAACGCCAAGAAATGTCCGAAGGATTTGCTTGGTGCGGCCAGAGAGGCATGGGATAGGGCACTCAGGGAAGGCGAGGAACATGGATACAGAAACGCTCAGACAACAGTCATTGCACCAACAGGTACGATAGGGCTTGTGATGGGAGCTGATACGACAGGAGTCGAGCCACAGTTCTCCTTAATCCAATACAAGACTCTAGCAGGAGGCGGTTCGATGAGGATAATCAACAACGGTGTTCCCGCTGCATTGAAGAGACTAGGATATTCCAAGTCAAAAATCAACGGAATAATGGAATACATTATGGGAACAATGAGCCTGAGCGGTTGTCCCCACCTGACTTCAGACAGACTCAACGAGCTAGGATTCACGAAGGAGGTCATCTCGAGCATAAACTCGAGCATGGCAGATGTTTTCGGTATCAAAGGGGCTTTCGCTCCATCGATAATCGGTACTGACTTCTGCAAGGAATCTCTAGGCATGTCCCAAGAGCAATGTGACGACCCGTGGTTCGATGTCCTAGACCACCTCGGCTTCTCTCCATCTGAAATTGACGAGGCAAACGACCATGTTTTCGGAAGAGGGACCATAGAAGGATCTCCTGGACTGAAGGATGAACATCTTCCCGTCTTTGACTGTGCCACGCCATGCGGAAAATATGGCAAGAGGGCGATAGATTGGAAGGCACATGTTTTGATGATGGCGGCCTCTCAGCCATTCATTTCAGGTGCTATATCAAAAACCATCAACATGCCCTCAGACTCAACTGTGGAGGATATTAGAGCAGCATACGATCTAAGCCATGAGACCATGATCAAGGCTTGTGCAGTCTACCGTGACTGCTCGAAGCTATCCCAGCCCCTGATGAATCAGCTGGTTGATACGACATCCTTGGAAGACGAAGAGGAGGACGAGGCTGTCTCAGCAATGGTCGAGAAGGTGGTTGAGGCGCTTCCTGTTCCTCAAGAGGCGGCTATTCCTGTGGCCAAGTCATTCGTAGATTACATCGCCACCCGTCAGCCCCTTCCTGACAAAAAGAAGGGTGATAACGTCAAGGCGAGGATCGGTGGACACAGTGTTAGGTTGATCACAGGGGAGTATCCAGATGGCAGGCTAGGTGAAATTATCCTGGTTACCTCAAAGGAGGGAGCCGCGTGGAGAGCTATGCTGAATCAATTCGCGATTGCAGTTTCAATCGGGCTTCAACACGGAGTTCCACTAGAGGCCTTCGTCAAGGTATTCACGTTCCAGAAATTCGAGCCCAGTGGAATGGTAGAAGGAGGGAGCGGTAGAGTCAAGATGGCCTCGAGCCTAGTGGATTGGATCTTCAGAGAGCTTGCCATAGAGTATGCCGGCAGGGAGGATCTAGCACACGTAGGTGCGGAAGACCTAGACCCATTCACCATTTCAAAGCCTGAGATAACTAATGAAGGGGTAATGAGAACACGGGGGGAAACCAGGGAGGTACAGCTTACTCTTGATGCAATCCCTCCAACCGAGAGCGCTGAAGCAAGGGCATACAGACTAGCTAGGGAGGCGGGATTTACCGGTGATATCTGTGGTGACTGTGGGAGTAGTAAGATGGTCCGGAACGGCACTTGTCTGAAGTGTAACGACTGTGGCGCTACTACTGGATGTTCCTAATCTTGGAGCATTGGAAGCTTCTTCTCCATTGAGCTGTCCCTTCTTAGAATAAATGACTTCAGATCGTTAAATGTGTCGTTGCTAATTTCCCTGAATCTCCTACATGTTTCTGTGAATCCTTCATAATTTGCTTCTGATTGTTGAATAATTAAGCCAGCCAACTTGGACTTTGTTGATTGGTCGGATGAAGCCCACGCCAAAGGGAGAAGCCCGGCTCCATCAAATGAGTCAAGGGATAGGTACTCCCTAATTGCAGATTCCACTATCCTCTTTGTGAGTCTGATCTCAGCCCTCTCCAGTACAGGTTTCGCCTTTTCGATGAATAAGTGAGTATCGGACCTTACTAGAGAGGACAAGTAGGTAGCAGATATCACCCTTACATCTGAGTCCGGGTCCCCAAGTAGGTCATCCATCAGAGAGAGGGCCAAACTGAAATCATCGGAGGCTATTCTCTGAAGAGACGAGGCCGTCTCTCTACGTGTCTGCACGTTATCGTGCCGAGAAGCCTTGATGAGAATCTCAGAGGATTCCGACGGGCTAAAGGATAGCAATTGGATTGCAGCCCTGACTACAGGCTCACAATTTCCCAAGTCTCCATCCAAAAGATCGAGTAGCCTTCTTTGGACCTGCAGTAGTTCGGATAACTGCTTATTGACAGTCAGATCCTCCAACCAAAAAGGAAGGACCTGTAATGACGAGGGAGGGGCCCGTGCCAAAGTATCCAAAATATTTGAGGCAGCTAGAACTCCTGAGGGGTGGGGCGGATCTATAGATTCGAAAGTACCCACAGGAGACCATCCTATGTGATGAGGCCCGGAAGTCTTTCTTGACCACGTTCCGGGTTTCTTTGCCATTGCAATAGAGCTGAGCAAATGAGGTCCTTCCTTCCTTGCAACCTCTGAGCCACTGATGGCCAGTCCGATTAGTAGAGATACTCCCATGTACCATCGATCAGTATCCGGAGAGTCCTCGTCCAGAGAGGCTGACAGCCAATCTCTTGAAATCCTACAGATTAGGGTTTCAGATATGCTGTTCACATTTCTTGACATCCACTTCTCCTTGGCGCTTTCAGGGTCTATGTTCCTCTTGACATGGTCAGGAACTCTCTCACTTACGATGGTTGATAATCGATGATTGAAACCAGCTTTGTCAATAAGATAGATTCCTATTGACTGGTCAACCAATGCCTCTGAGCTTTTTGGGACTATAGCTGGGAAGTCTGGAAGTTCCAATGGAGGGTTCGGCAATGGCGAAGACAGAAAAGCTGCCTCCACAAATTCCCTGATTAATTTTTCACAACTTTCCCAGATGAGAGCCTGAGCTTGTCTTCTCGACATAAGGCCTCATATCTCAAGCTCTATGTTGAGATTCTGTATAAGCTCCTTGTAGCGGTTCCTGATGGTGACCTCGGTGACACCGGCAACCTCCGCCACCTCTCTCTGTGTTCTCCTCTTGCCACAGAGGACACTTGCGATGTATATGATCGAGGCGGCGATTCCTGTGGGCCCCCTGCCACTCGTAAGCTCCTTTTCTTGTGCGGCACTAATCAATTCGTAGGCCTTAGCCTGAACCTCAGCATCGAGATCTAGTCCCGAGCAGAAACGTGGGATGTAATCCTCCGGCTTTGTTGGAGGAATTTTCATCTTAAGCTCCCTGACCATGAATCTGTAAGTTCGACCTATCTCCTTCCTTCCTGTTCGACTGGCCTCTCCTATCTCATCGAGAGTTCGTGGGTTCTTGCACTGTCTGCAGGCCGCATACAAGCTAGCCGCTGCTACACCTTCGATTGACCGCCCCCTGATTAGACGTGCTTCTACAGCCTTCTTGTAATTCACAGCGGCGGCCTCTCTGATTGACTTTGGAAGGTCTAGTCTACTAGCCATCCTGTCCAACTCAGCCAGTGCCATTGCTAGATTTCTCTCGGTAGCGTTACTTACCCTCGACCTCTTCTGCCACTTCCTCATCCTGTAGAATTGGCTTCTGTATCTGCTGGAAATTGACTTTCCTGAGTAGTCTTTGTTCTGCCAATCGATATCTGTTGACAGTCCTTTGTCATGGAGCATGACTGTCATCGGAGCACCCGTTCTTGCCCTTTGATCACCTTGTTCCGGGCTGAAAACTCTCCATTCGGCGCCTTGATCGATTACTTTGTCCTCAAGAACCACTCCACAGTCCTCGCAACAGACCTCCCCACGGGTCTCATCTCTTAGCAGGTTTCTGCTACCACATTCATTGCATTTTACAGTGTCTTCAACCAAATAATCAGCCATTTTTTAGTCTCCTTCCTTGGGAAAGGTATTAATTCCCGAAAGCGTATATTATTTAAATTTAACATAACTAAGATTCTGGCACCTCTCATCCAATCTTATCGATCAATTGACTATGTTATTGAGAACCGTGAAATAGAACCGACCGCTGGAAGAATAGGGGAGGTGATGAGATTAGCGAACACTGGCCTCCTGAAAATATCAGTCTGACTCCCGGAAAGAGAGTATTGTTCCTGACGAAGGATTTGGAACTAATCAGAGAGCAGCTCTACAATGGTCTCGATCTCAAAATGTCCGATTTGACAGTCGATGATTTACTGGATGACATAAATACAGACGTTATGACTCCTGCATGGGTATGCTTCGATCATGAACCCTCGGAGATAGCTGAGAACGCGTATGCTGGGCTTCTACATGGAGGGAGTAGGGTGTTTAAGCCACGGGCCTTGAAAGACGGTGGGTTTGAGGTAATTGTCTCAGGACACAGGAAGGGCACTGGATCAAGTAGAGAGACTGCTCCACAGTGCGAAAGGTGGTCGGGGATAAGAATAGTAATCGCTGAGTCATTCGCACCAATTCATGAGAGGAACAACTTGAATCTAGGTCAGTTGATGGGCAATCACTCAATGCTCGAAAGGTTGCAAAAAGGAGAGAGTATTCCGCTTTCTGAGTTCACTAGTGGATATGATCCAATTAGTAAGCTCATTTTGGAAAGCGGTGGCATCTTACCATTTGCTAAGAAGCTGAAGTCTGGAGAGATTGAGTTACCTAGCAATGTTTGTGAAGAAAGACCGATGAATATGGTTGAGAAGATGATTGCGTCCAAACTACTGAGTCGACAGGGAGGATCTCAATTCGTGAAACCCGGAGACGCTGTCCTCGCACAAGTTGATGGGGGATACTCACATGAGTTCACTACGGCACAGGTGCATACTTTCCTGTCTGAGGAATATGGAGTTGACTACTCACTACCTAATCCCAATAAATTCGCGGTATTTGAGGACCATCTTCTGTATGCGACAGGAGTTGATAGGTTTAGAAGGTTCGAGGGAAAAATCCAGACCTTGAGAGATATGCAGGTAGATTTTCAAGTTCACACAGGGGTCCGAGACTATTCCGCTGTCGGAGGGATTAGTCCCGGCATATGCCATCAGGTAGCAAGAGAGGAATTCATAGACGTTGGAGATTTCATACAAGCTACGGACTCACATACCTGTATGGGAGGAGCGTCAAATGCTCTGGCTTACGGAGTTGGGTCTACTGAATATGCGAATCTTGTACACAATCAGTTTTCATTCGTGAATGTCCCTGAGAGTATAAGATTCGAGCTAATCGGTGAATTAGATCCTGGTTGTACAGCAAAGGACGTGATATTGCATATTTTGTGGAAGTATGCAGCGAATTCTGAGACCCTGGACAGGAGTATGGAGTTCGGCGGGCCTGGCCTGGCCAGTCTGTCCATGGATGAAAGGGCGACGCTTTGCAACATGGCAACGGAATGTAGTGCAAAGACAGGGATTTGTGAGGCTGATGATAGGACTGTGGATTGGTTGATGAAAAAGAGGCCGGATCTTACGGAAGAGGGAATAAGGAATTCGTTTGTATCTCCTGATGAAGGTGCACATTATGACGGTGGGAATCACAAAATTGACCTCTCAGAGATTCGCCCAATGGTAGCTCATCCCGGAAACCCTGATGAGGGTGTCCCATCAGATCCGACAAATGGCGCTTACATAGACGAAATCGGTGAAGTAAGGATAGATATCGCATATGCCGGCTCCTGTACAGCGGGTAAGGACGATGATTTCTCCTTTTACGCCATGGTATGTGAAGCGGCTCTTGAAGCAGGTCTGAGGGTAGCTGATGGGGTAGATTGTTACATTCAGTTTGGATCGAAATCGGTCAAGGATCTTTCTGAGAAGCGAGGATGGACCGAGACCTTCAAGAAAGCTGGAGTGAAGCTGATTGATCCGGGTTGTGGGGCTTGTATTGGCGCTGGACCCGGGGTTAGTGAGGATTCTGGACAAGTCACTGTATCGGCGATAAACAGGAACTTCCAAGGAAGATCTGGCCCGGGGAAATTGTACCTAGCCAGTCCACTAACTGTGATGACTAGTGCCTTCACCGGGAGAATCACGGCATGGAAGCCGGATGTCTTCTCCCAGTGAAGGGCTTTCTACGTCTACAGCTCTGACTTTCTTCCGCCGAACATGATGACAGCGGCGGCTAATGCCATTCCAGATAGTCCTGCAGTGAATCCAGGGACGCTGTTGCTTTCAGTGTCATCGTCTGGTTCATCGACTACTTCCATGACTCCAGTGCCAACGACCACCTTGCCGACCATGTCCATCGTAGCATGAGGCTCGCAGATGTACAGGAAGGTCTGGTCCTTGTCGAATGTGACTCTGTAATCGACAGATGTCATTGACATTCCACTGTATTTGCCTCCTAGCATCCTACTGGTATCTCCCTCGTTCTCGATCTGAGCTACATTATGAGCCATGGACTCATCTTCCCAAATCCAGCATACTGTCTGTCCGACGTCGATAGCCAAATCTGGGGCGTCATAGGCGTAGCCAGAATCATCGACACCTACGACATAATCACAGCCATCTGGGAGGACTGGCTCGTCGGCTGGTGGCATCAGCACCTTGTCGATGACGTGGATCACGCCGTTGGACGCTGGGACGTCTGCTAGAACGACGGTTGCGTCGTTGACCATGACTGAGTCGCCGACTGTGAAGGAGAGATCGTCTCCGTTGACTGCAGCCGCCACCAATCCGTCGGTGACTGCAGAGGAGGGTACCTCTCCTGCGATTACGTGGTACAGCAGTATGTCGGTCAAGGCAGCTTTGCCCTCATCCGTGTCCAGAGCCTCCAGATCAATACCGGCAGCAGCGAAGGCATCGTCTGTTGGTGCGAAGACCGTGAACGGCCCGTCCCCTTGCAGGGTTGCGACTAGGTCGGCTTGGGCCAATGCCGCAACGAGAGAGTTGTGGATCGTTGTCGCACTTGCAGTCATGGCGATGTCTACAGCAGGCGTCCACATGTACGCCTCGCACTCCGCCTGACTAACCATAGTGAAGGTGTGTGTTACGGTGTTGTAGCAACCAGTGAAGGTCTGGCCGTTCATCTCGTAGTCCTCGTAGTATGCATATGCCATGCACTCTTCGAACGAGGCGCCTGCGACAACGGTGTGTGTGACCATGTTGTAGCAGATGTCCCCATCGGCCTCGGTAACCGCTGGCTCGTCGGCTGGTGGCATCAGCACCTTGTCGATGACGTGAATGACGCCGTTGGATGCCATTACGTCAGCTGAGGTTACGGTTGCGTCGTTGACCATTACAACTCCGTCGGTGACAGTGAACGAGAGATCGTCGCCGTTGAGTGCCTCGGCGTTCATCCCATCAGTAACAGCTGAAGCAGTGACTTCTCCGCTTACCACATGATATAGCAATATGTCAGCCAGGGTCGCATTTTCCTCTTCGGTGTCGAATGTAGACAAGTCAATCCCTGCAGCGACAAACGCATCGTCTGTTGGAGCGAAGACAGTGAATGGGCCATCAGCCTGCAATGCGGAAACGAGTTCGGCATGGGACAGAGCGGCCACTAGGGAGTCATGTATACCGGTGTTCTGGGCGTTCGTTGGTATGTCTTGAGTGTCGTCTGCAACCACGACTGGAGAAAGCAAAAGGCTTGCAATCACCAGTAGGGTTAAGGTAGCAACTCTGTTATTCATGGTGTTTGGATTTTGCTTTAGGTAATGAAAGAGTGTATGAAAAATGGTTCAAGACATATAACATAGTGTTCACTCACCATATTATCGGAAACCAGTGTTGGAAGAGAAATCGCTACTTTTCCTGCCTGTGTATCAGTATGATTCAATAGGTATCGGTTAGCGGGATACTGTAACCATAAGCAGGCCCCGTTCCATTAGGGTATTGGGAGGACCTGATGGGGTGATCCGCATGAATGAAGCAGAAGAAATTTCAAGCAAACAGAAGCAAGCATCAATAGGAGAATTTTTCGAGAAAAACAAGCACTTTCTGGGATTTGATACCCAACAAAGAGCAATAATTACTGCAGTCAAAGAAGCTGTAGATAACTCCTTAGATGCTTGCGAAGAGGCCCGCATACTACCAGATATCAGAGTCGAGCTGCGACGAACTAAATCTGACGAGTTGGAGATGATATCTCAGGACAATGGTCCTGGGATTCCGAGAGACTCAATCGAGGGCGTGTTTGGTAAATTCTTACTTGGTTCAAGATTCCATGCCATAAGACAGACTAGGGGTCAGCAGGGAATCGGCATCACAGGTGTAGTGATGTACAGCCAATTGACAACTGGAGCCAAAACACGGGTTGTCTCCAAGGTGAAGAGTGATTCTTCCGCAGTTTTTGTCGACTTGGGGATTGACACAAAGAAGAATAAAGCGATAAAATCAAGCGAAAAGAGAGATATTTGGATTGATGAAAGGACCGGTGAGGAGATTTCTCATGGGCTCAAGATAACAACTGTCATGAAGGCAAAATACCAAAGGGGCAAGAAATCCGTTTACCAATATTTGAGAATGACCTCAATTGTGAATCCGCATGCATCGATTTCTCTTGTTGTGATGGACAAAGAAGGGCAAATTATCGAGGAAGGGAACTGGGTAAGGACTAGCAATAAATTGCCTAGAGTCGTTGAAGAAATCAAACCGCATCCACATGGAATTCAGTTGGGGACACTACAGAGGATGCTAAGAGAGTCCACTGATAGAAGGATGACCTCTTTCTTGAAGCACAATTTTTCGGGAGTCAGTCCAAGAGCGGCAAAGGAGATTCTTGGGATGGCAGATATCGAGGAGGGCCGAACACCAAAGAGAATCAAGCCCGAAGAAGCGAAGGCGATGATTACAGCGTTTCAGACTGTGAAGCTTCTCAAGCCACCAATGGACTGCCTATCTCCTATTGAGGACCTTCTCATAAAGAAGGGGCTATCAAAGGCCATTGACTCCCGATTCGCCTCTACAGTGACTAGGAGCCCGACGGTTAGCCAGGGAAATCCATTCCAAATTGAAGTAGGTCTTGTTTTTGGTGGGGACCTTTCGTCCGAAGGCCCCATTGAGATTCTGAGATTTGCAAACAGGGTGCCACTGATGTATCAGCAGGGAGGTTGCCTTCTAACGAAGGCCTTGGAGGCGGTGAACTGGAAAAGTTACGGCTTGGAGCAACCTGGTGGCAGTGGTATCCCCAAGGGCCCAGCGGCTGTGTTGGTCCACTTGGCCTCCACAAACGTCCAGTTCACGAGTGAGGCAAAGGAGGCTGTATCATACAATGAGGAGGTCTTCGATGAGGTCCGAAAAGCCATGCTTGAAGTTGGCAGAGGATTGAAGAACCATCTAAAGAAGAGCTCGGAGAGAAAGAAGGCCAAGGAGAAGTTCGAGCTAGTAAATATCATTCTCCCGGAGATTGCCAAAAAGTCATCTGAACTTTTAGGAAGGGAGGAGCCAGATTTAGCCCCAGTAATCACTCAGATCATGAATGCAGTCTTCTTGGAAGAGGAGTTGTCTTGGAACAAAGAGTCTCGTCTATCTATGTGTTCAGTTACGATACACAATTACACTGCTAGAGCCAGGGCATACACTATTCTTGCCAAGTGGCCTGAGGGAGAAGACACTTCCATGGAGTTCAATCCCAGAGGGGGAAGAAAGGAGGCAAAGGGCCTCTGGGCTTGGAGGCTGGACACATTGGATCCCGGGACCTCAACGGTTCTAGAGTTTGGAATATCCGGATTGTCCAAGGGAGACTGGAACGAGACTGACATATTCTTCAGAGGGAATGGAGAGATAATCGGTGCAACCAGAATGGATGAAGCACTTTTGGACGAGCAACGTAAGGCTGAGGCCTTGGAAGCTGCTGTAGAGGAGGTGCGTAGATCTTCGGCGATTTCAGAAGGAGTCAAAGAGAGGCCGATTGAAGTCTTAGAACCCAGTGCAAATACTGATTGGTTCGGCATGGAAGGTGATGGGAATGAGTGAGGCGCCCAGAAAAAACAGGAAGCAGGTAGTGGAGGCACTGCACGAAGTCGCTGCTGAAATGCACAACAGAATGCAGAGGGGAGACCCCCCTAGAATGACTCTTCCAGTAAGGACCAAGACAAATATTTCATTCGACAACAAATTAGGCGTATTCAAGTACGGGAAGAACAAAACTGTGCGAGATGCTACAAAGCTGGGATCAGCCAGACAACTCCTACGCACATTGCATATCACAGAGTTTATCGAAGAGATGATCGACAGCGAAAAATCTTCTACCCTAAGAGAGATGTATTACATTTCTGAGGGATGGGGGAACGGGAAATTCGGCTCCCAGAATGAGAGCAATAACCTGGCCGAGGACCTAGAGATTGTAACGAAGTGTCTGAGAGAGGACTTCAAGCTCAGACCTGAGGAAGATGGTGCTAGAATAATCGGCAATATTACTGTGGAAGAGAAGAATCGAAGAGGGGAATGGATGAGGATAAACTGCAGGGATGATGTGGGGGATTCGGGATATGGCGTCCCTTACAACGTCGAAGAGGAGAAGCTGAAGCTGGTAGACGAGGATATTGACTTCGTGATGGCCATAGAGACCGGAGGGATGTTTGATCGTCTAATCGAAAATGGATTTGACGAGGAGGCGCGGTGTGCATTGATTCACTTGAAGGGTCAGCCTGCTAGGTCTACGAGAAGAATAATCAGGAGAATTAGTGACGAATGGAAAAAGCCGGTTGTCGTATTTGCTGATTGTGATCCCTGGTCTTTCAGGATATACGCCAGTATCGCTTACGGAGCTATCAAGACTGCTCACATCTCGGAATATCTCGCAACAAAGGAGGCGACATATCTGGGAATAACAGCGGATGACATTCTAGCCTATGACCTTCCTAGTGATGACTTGACGAAGCAGGATATTGGGGCACTGGAAGCAGAGTTGAGTGATCCTAGGTTCAACACTGGATGGTGGCAGGAGCAGATCAAACTGATGCAGGAACTAGGTAAGAAGGCTGAGCAGCAGTCCCTAGCCAAATATGGCTTGGATTTCGTCACAGACACCTACCTTCCAGAGAAATTAGATACCATTGGATTAGGATACTGATAACTAATACTGAAAGGGTGTAGCCCGTGCTAGCTACATGGCGCGGGGCATCATGAAGTATGCAAAGATTCTCTCAGCATTGTCATTTTTCCTTCTTCTTATGGGTACTGTAGCATGGAGTTCCGCATCGGATGAGAGTGAGAAGTATCTTGATCCATCCCAGTTCAATGAAGCTGTGATTGGCCCGGGAGAGAGTATCGTTGTAAATATCTCTTCAACTTCTTTTCTGGGTCAGCGGGAATACCTAGCGATGAGAATTGTCGAGGAAAGTGATCCGTTACCCGAAGTTAGGTTGACTCTCGGATCCGATGAGTGTCGTTCGGACGATCCGAGTATCATACACATTGACAGGCAGTTGAATCCAGATAGTCCCAAATTCCGAGTTGTCCGTGTTTTCTTACCGAATGAGACAGGTGACTACACCCTGTACAACGATGCTGAGAGTGGTGACCTTTGGCTTGTCGATGACTTCAGATCACAGACTAGAATATTCCAAGAAAATCCGATTTCAATAGTCGTTATGATTGGTGGCTGTTGCATAGGAGGACCGGTGGGATTAGTAGCGTTGTGTCTAGCTATAATCGGATGGAGGCAGAATGGGGCTCAGGAGTCAATCCTAGTCCAACCACAAGATCAATTGATGACCACTTCTGATTTGTATAGGGAATATCAGAAATCACAGGCTGAGGTCGAGTCTCGCCAGACTGCACCAGATCCCTTCCTTGAGGTGACTGAAACTGATTATTCTGACTTAGTAGATGATGTGAACCCGCCTGCTGATGAAAACTGGGAGAACTGGGATAACGGGTGATAATGTTTCTAGTCGTCGTTCTTCCCCAAAATGGTGGAAGAAACTGGGATTATGACCATTAGACACCCAGAAACCATCAATGGCAAGAAGGCGGATCTTAGACTGTCTCTCAAATCCCTTGCATCCTGACACTGCTCTTCATCGGCTCCTATGATCTCACCTATTGAGCCAACTGCATCCTCACAATCCTCCGATACTCTGCTGTCTATCTCATTGGCCGCAACTTGGGCCCCAAATGATGCTAAGATCAACAATATACCTAGTATCACAATCACGGTCTTGATGACTGTCTTCGCTGCTCCCATGACACCACATCTAACACTGGGATATTATACTATGTTCAGGTTGGGTTTTTAGAAGGGGAGCTATTAGACAACTCCGGGTTGGTAAGAGATGGTCGACTTCGATGATGCGATGAGTATACTTGAGAATACCACCAGAAGAGAAATTCTGAAGTTTCTTGTTAAGGAGCCACATTATCCACTTCAGCTTTCTGAGATGCTTGAGGTCAGCCAACAAGCGGTAATGAAGCACCTGAAGGTTCTGGAAGAAGGTGGATTCGTTGAGTCGGATAAGGTTCCATCCGAGAAAGGAGGGCCCCCAAAGAAGGTGTACAAGGTTAATCAGTCGTTTTCACTGAGATTGGATCTAGGTCCTGATTTGTTCCGTTCTGAATATAGGAAAATGCCTAGAGGGGGTCCGGTTAGACTCTCAACTAAGCTACCCGAAGAGCTCGATGGGATGATATCTCAGCTTGGCACTAGGAGAAATATCCCATTGGCGGAGGGGATGCAGGTTCTATCTGAATTGGACGAATGTCTGGAGAGGATAGACGAGGAGAGGGATGCTGTAATTGCTCTGCACCAACATGTGATGAGTAAGGTTTCGCCTAGCCTGAGTGATGGTTTAGACAGCTATGAAGAAAGGCAGATGGCCCATGCTCTAATGATACAACCTAGGAGGCCCTTGGATTTGGATGTATTCGCACATAGCATGCGCATGCAATCAAATGATGCTGAAGAGATGATGAGGACCCTAAGGGAAAGATTGCTCAGAGACCTAGGGGCGAATCATGGCAAGTTCATGGCTACGAACAAGAACACCCCCCTGCCTTGGTGGATGGTCAAATAATCAGAATGTCATATCATCATCAGACAGGTTTGCCAACAAGCTACTCTTCTCCTGATATCTCTGGAGAGCTTCCATCCTTCGCCCGTACATCACCACTCCTACAACACCGAAAAGAGCGAATGTTGCCCCTAGAATTATTGCAGGTACGGAGTACTGGACTATAGCCTCAACACCGACATCAAAAATCCCAAGATCAGAACCCATCTTCTTACCAGTAGCCTGGATGTTGTTATCCTCGTCAGTCTCGACAACTAGATTGTCCGGATCGACCACCACGACGATATCGTGAGAGCCTGCCTCTACCATGTACAGTAGTGTGATGGTAGGAGGATCTGGATCCTCTGAAGGCATGATTGCCTCGATTGTCTGTCTGTAGGCAATGTTCTCCTCTTTACACCCGTTCTTCTTGATGTCCGATTCTGTCTGACCTGAGCAGAGAACTATGTTGATGTCGGTCGCGTGAGCATTGCCGATATTTCTGACTTGGACATTGACTGAGAGCATGTCCCCAACAGAACCACGGTATTCGTCCACAACAACGGAGTATATCTCCAAGTCTGGAGCCCTTAGTCTCAATTCGATGATTTGCTCATTCGTATCGCAGTTTGGAGGGTAGTTGTCTGGTAGGCCGTCTCCATTGAAATCGAGAGTGCAGGAGTCCTCCCAGGTCGGAGTTTCATCATGGTCGCCACCAGATTCGCTGGAGCCGAAGTCGGACATTACCTTGATTCCTATCTCCCTGTCCGCCAGAGTAGCCTCAGCATGAATATCCACTATTGCCACGATATTCAGTGTGGTATACGCCTCCATCTCAGGTAAAGTCAGGGAGTTCGTGGTAGCTGAGACATAGCATTCATCTGTTGGAATCGGATCATCCATGGTCAGCTCGAGACAGTTCTTCTCAATTGGGAACTCTGTATCAAAACCGTCCAGTAGAGCGTACCTGATTTGCCATTTGTCTAGTTGGTTCATTCCGGGTTGAATATCCCATTCTCCAGCCGCGTCAATTGTGTGGTTGTGGAGGGTCGGGGTGTCTGGAACGTTTCCGAAGTTAGTGACATTCATAACGAACCTTACTGTTCTTCCTGGTGCAGTCGTCTTGATTTTGCTCTCCACAGCTGGATCAAGTACTATTCTCATGTCATGGAATTCTATGATTTCTACCTGAAGGGTGATTAGATCCCTCAGTTTTGTTCCTTCGTACTTCTCCTCGCTCATCACCTCTAGGACAATGGTATATTGCCCAGCCAGTGTCTTTTCTGGAACACTGATCGTTATGGGCACTTCTTGTGACTCGTCTCTTTCGAGCTCCTCGAAGAGGACCCGTGGGATATCCAAATCCCAAACATGGGTATAGCCCTCTGAGTCTGTTATCGACTGGATGGCCATGTCATACCTGTCTTGGCCGTTACCAGTATTCTCTATTGTTGTCGGCATCACATATTGCTGACCGGGGTGAAGTGAAAGAATGGTATCTGGCACCGATGCCTCTAGATCGTAAACCTGTATTACATTGGTGAGAAGGACTACATTGTCGCTTACCTGTGGGGCGCCCTCTAAGTAGGCCCTGAATGAAACCGATGTTCCTAGTCCTGCGGTAGCGTTGTAAGGGGCGCACATGTTTGCGGTTACGGTTTGTGGAACTCCTATCTGGGACCAGTATCTGGGAGCGTCATCGGGTATTCCATTGCCTCCCGGCGCTTCGCTGAAGTCCAGATCCACTACCCAGTTGTCATACCTCCAAGTGTTTTCAGAAATTTCTGGAGGTCTCTCGTCAGGGCCACCGGGCGTACTGAAAATCAGATGACCGGGGGTGAAATGCTTGGTAACTTGAACATCGAAGGCTGAGCATTCTCCCGGAAGAACGTTCTGAGTGGTTTCGCCTAGATTGAAAACGATGTTCCCTGTTGTCCTCACAGAGACGTTGACCCACAATTCCAGTATGTCGAAGGTCCCCCTATCCACAGAAAGGACGGGTTCCCCGGTTGACCATCCCTTGAGATATATGACAAAGGTCCCTGGCTCTTGAGAAGTTGGTACACTTACCTGAAGATTCCTAGTGACAGACTGACTCGGATCGAGAGACAGAGATAATGGGAACGATATTCCCCATCCAAATGGCAACGCCCATTCCGTCTGACCTTCGAGAGTTGTTGGGTCATAGAAAGCGAACGTGTCATACACATTGCCGGTATTAGTTATGGATATGGAGAACACAGCATTTTGTCCCTGTTCAACATCGGCCTGATAGTGACTGGTATCCAATTGGATACCATGCACCACATCCATTAGAACTAGTGTAATCTGCTCATCCCTGATGGCTGGGTCTTTGTCAGATATTGCCGAGAGCACAATTGTTGCTAGCTCATCCTGATCTGCCTGATATATTGTAGGAGACCTTATCCTCATGTAAATCGGCTCGGATTCCCCTCCTTGTAGGAAGATGGGGGTTGATGGGAAGATGGGGGTATGGTTTGTTGCGAAGAAGAGCGTGGAGCTCCAATTATTGGGAACACCTTCCATCGATATGAAATACGTATCCGAGACCAAGTCGGGAGGTCCCGGTGTCGGGTTTGAAATTGACATATTGAAGGTGGTCTGACCGCTTGGCTGTATGGTGTGGTAGTAGGTCTCAGTCTCACCCAGAGATATGTCAACCAAACCCGTTAAGATGTGTGTGTAGCAGATAGTGAATTTTCCGTTGTTGTTCTGATCGGAGCACTTGTGGTCATCAGACCAAGCTATGTGCGCACCTGACCCCAAATCATTCGCAAATGCGGGGGGTTGTCCCAAGTCTGGGGATGCAGGAGAATTGGGGCCCAGTTTGTTCGATGACCAAGAGGTAACGGGTATTACCTCCCATTCATCCAAAACGGACGTGGCCAGGGAATTCAAAGGGAAGCCATCTGGGTGAGAGTTGTGGGTATGATTGAGTCTCGCATACATCACTGCCTCCATCTGACTCTCGTTACTGTTGTCGAGCCATGACAGGTGAACGTTGTCAAAGTCGTCGGTCAATATGGCCGGCATGTGCGAGTTTGCGCCGTAGGGCCTGTTAGAGTCTATGCCCCCGAGTCCTTCGACAGTCGAGATTGCTGAGTCCGTGATCTGCTTAATTCCGAATGTCGGGAGTCCCTCTTCGACTCCATCCCACTCTCCAACTCCTTGTAATCTCAGTCTGGTGTAGTATACCTCGTAGTTGACATCTATCTCGAAACCGTAAGCCCTTCCATCCATCCAAGCAAGATGTGTGTTCCCAGATGTGTCCACTGCTATCGCTGGATGTAGACTGAATGCATCATTCAGAGTGATTCTGGTATCATTGACAACGACTAGGTGACCGTAGCCAAGCTCGTCTAGAGAGGGGCCTAAATCCTCAGTGTAAGTGTCCGCTTGGGTATCCACTATCGTACCTGAGTCACCTTTCTGCCAACCTGGAGGGGGGCTTTCTAGAAGCGCCCTTGGATCTAGCACGGTCATGAATATCTCCCTAGAGTTGTTTGTAGCTAGATACACCAATGCTTCCACCATCAGCTGTAGTTCAGCGGCGCTTGAAGCACCGGTTGGGAAGCTGTACATCTGACCTCCGGCATCGGTTAGTCTGACACTCGTACCCGGACAATTCCTTGATGAGGAGGAGCTGACTATACCATTAGGGCATTGAGCTAGATCTTTCATGGATGAGCCGACGTCTTCGTTATTCTGTGCCCAAAGTGGGGTCGGAATGACTCCGGCATTCACACAGGCATCATGAGCCTCGAGGATTGTATTCGTATCTTGGGAATCCCAACCAGTGCCGTCATAAGGGGGTTCATCGGATACGGGAATTATAATCTTGGTCGCATTTGGGTTCCACTTGTGATCTAGCTGTGTAGGTGGGTTCCCTGGTACGTTTCCTTGAGCGTCCTTCCATGACAGGCAGGCCCATGTACTCGAAGGCCCCCAAGATTCAGAGCCAACTCCTCCTCCATCGTAGTTTATTGTCAGTGCTCCGCCATTCATGATTACGCCATTTAGCTTCCTGATTCCCCCACTGTCATCACCGGGAACTAGTCCGAGTGGGGTTGACCTTGGCCCCTGAGAGCCGCTTCCGCCTGTTTGGTAAGCTGTCGCACAGTTTCCGGAAGTAGCTGCCGAGACGCTTGTGTGACCACCTATTCCATAGAGGGTCTCATACACGGTCATGTTGGCCCTGATTAGAAGGGGCTTCAAACCTTGGAAATAGGAGCCGCTCACGAAATTGCCTCCGTAGAAGACAACACACATGTCAGCCCACTCTGCGAGCATGGACCCAGATGTATCGATTGGAATCACCATTTCGACCTTTCCTCCCCTGGTATCGTCCCATACAACTTGAACGAAGTCATTCAAATCGATCGCTATGTCAGGGTGTCCCTTATGACCGATAATTGGTGTGAGCAGTGTCTCTCCGACAGCGAACTCCACTGTTCTTGAAATCACATCTGGATCTAGCATTGCATAGTATATCTGTGGCTGCTGGTAAAATTTATCCAAGGGCTCGTAAGAGTCCTGCCAGACTATGTGAGGATCGTTTGCTGAGTCAACATCGATCGCGGGCCAGTCCCTATTCTGTGGATGAGATGAAACTTCGAAATCATTGATGATTGTGATTGCTGAATCGGTCGATTGGTCCCCATTCTGATCGTCTAGTGAAGGATCGATGAGTGTATACATTATCGTCCATTGCCCCGCTTTGTCGGTCCATGTGATGTGTACCATGTCATTGTGGTCGACTCTGGTATCTGGGTGCCAAGCTCTGTGTGCCCCCGCATTGGAGATCTTGGTATCATCAATCAGTACTTCTCCTCTGGGATCTAGCATCTTGTAATACAGGTGCTGTGTATTTCTGCTCCAGACGAAGTGAGTGTTTCCCTGTGAGTCGGCGTCTACAGAAACCATCCTGTCACTGAATGCGCCATCGGGGGTAACTTCGATTGCATCTGTCATTACTACCTCGCTAGCACTGACATTTGGGAAGCTCATTCCAGCGAAAAGGCTCACGACCATCAGCATAACCATTGCAATACTACTTCTCTTCTTCGATCTGTACATATCTGACCACCCGGTGATTATCTGCGAGTCTTTCAGATATATTGCATACTTAACCTACACGGATAGCGGTCACTTCTGATTAGGCTCGATATGGTACGCTAAGCCCAGTCTGCTGGATCAAAATCTCTTCCAAAACCGCCTGTCTCGTCAGTATCTACTTCCCTTGGCTCATTGGCTGTCGGCTTGGACTTCCTAGTCGAAGCCTGGCCTTTCTTCTTGTTCCAGTCATCGACAGGACCGGGTTTGCCAGAACCGGTACCGAATAGGAACTTGATTCTGTGAATAAGAGAGAGCTTGGTGAGCCAGACTCTTCTCATGGTGTGCATGAACTCGTTCTGGGTGAGTCCATCCAACCAGATTGGCCTAGAGAGGTTGAAGGCCTGTAGTGGGCCGGGGACTTCGTTCACCTTTGACCCGACGTGGAGAACCCAATCGAGATCTGCCCTAGTCAGGTCCAAGCGAGTATCGTGTAGCCATTTCTTCCATTCATCGGAGTTTTCTTCAGAGTATTCTTTCATCTGCTCTTGTTGTCCCTCGTCCACCCTAGTTACAGAGTACACAAGAATGAGGGATCTATTCTTTGGAATTACCACGTTGAACAGGTGACCCCTCTTACTTGGTGGGTACTTGACGTGCATGTGCAAATGGGCCTGTTGATCTTCAACGTCTCTGGCCTCCAACTTCTCACTCTGGAGCCATTCTCTGACTGCTTGGGCGGCATCTCTCTTGTTCACGCTCAGGCGGAGAGCTTGTCCTATTTGAGAGCCACTAATTCAGGAACAATGGAATTGATTAGATTGTTCAGTAGCTCTCCGTCTTCCGAATGAGCCAAACGTCGCCTTCTCAGTGACATCCTGAAGTCTGTGACTAAATCGTAACCTCTGAGCATTACTAGATTGGAAAAATGGAAGATTGTTGATATGAGAAAAACCAAGATCACAAACGATAAGAGAAACTCCGCTCCGTCGACCGAACCCTCCAGAACTTGGTAAGCAATAATTCCTCCAACCAGTGGCCATATGGTTAATGGAGAAAAGAACCCGGCGAACATGTGGTAAGTTGTTCTAGCATCAACTCCTTCATCGGTGTTATCTCCTAAATACCTAGCAATAAGGGCCTGAAGCCCAGTTGAGGGGATAGATAGGGGTGAAGCTCCTATCATCAATAATACGCCAATAATCCCATTCAAGTACTGAACCTTGCTTTCTAAAGTAAAATCCTTCGAGATAGATCTCCCATCAAGTTGATTTGAATGAAGGATATTTTCCGCTCGCTTGGACTTTTTCAGCAATTGTGGATTCTCTTTGACCTTGAGAGTGTCACGGATTTCTCTAGCGGCCTTTACCTCCTCCGAGTATGCCGTTAGCTTCTCTCCTCCAGCCAAGGAACTGAGGTGTCCGAGGAGGTGCCATGCCCTGTAAGTTTCCCAATCTGGTGCATCTGGGGTGATGGGGACCAATCGCCGGTATAGCTCGTTCCTGAGTTCCAATACTGTTTCTTCGGGGGGCTCTGACCAATCGCCCTGAATTAGGCTAGCAGAATGAAGTGGGTCTTCAATTACTGGAATCTGTAGTGGTTCTGGGTACTCCACGTAAACATCGGTACGGAACCAATGGTGACATCTGAAGTGGAGGCCCACAGGTTGGATGGTCGGAGGAGGAATTTCCTTTGCATCGGCAATAGATGCTGCGTTCAATGAGAATCTCAATGCTCCAGTTCTCAGGTGGTGGAGCTTTGAATCCTGATGTGATTTTCCCTCTGGCATAACAACTGCTCCATGGCCCCCTGCTATGCAGTGTGACATGGTCAACAGCGTACGATGGTTGATTGATTTGGAATACTCCGGGCCGACGATTCCAGAAGCCTGTTCTGCTCGCCTTATCACCGGTTGGTTTCCCATTCTCCTTGTGATCCAACCTATGAGTGGCATGGTTGCGAGATCGTGCCTACCCATGGTGATGGGTCTTTTGTCCTGTGAGAGTATTATCGATAATGGATCTACGAGTCCGTTGATATGCATTGAAGTGTAGACTCTGCCTCCTTTGCTATTGATTGGATGCTCTTCCTCTTTATTCCTGAAGATATATGACTTCGAAAGCTCGGCTAGAGTCTTGATTACTGCCCATGCAATCCTGCTACCGGGGTGCTCCCCTGTGTGATCCCATGGAACTTTGTCCAGTTTCTTGGGATTGATTTTCAACGCCCCACTAGACAGTACTGGGTCTATGTCAGGGGCCTCCAGAGAGTCGCTCACAGTGTGGTCAGACAGGGTCTCAGTTGAGAAAGCACCGATTCTACATTATACTCATGGAGATCCTGTGCGCCAACTCTGATGCATCTTTATTGTCAAGACTCCCAGTGGGCCACGTCAGTTCGTGGTTCGAGTCAGAATGCCTTGGTATGATGTGGAAATGGACGTGAAAAACCGTTTGACCTGCCTCAGAGCCGTTATTTTGTACGATATTATAGCTAGTTACTCCCGTGACCTCTAGAATCGATTTGCTGATTCTGACCAATGCCTTTCCGAGTTCAGCGGCTGATTCCTGTGAAAGCTCGTGTAAAGAGGACGCTGGTTCCTTGGGGACGACTAATGTGTGGCCGTACGATGCTGGGTTGATATCCAAGAAAGAGTAGACGTATTCATTCTCAAATATCTTGAATGAGGGAATTTCTCCTTCGATGATCCTGGTGAAAAGTGATTTTTCGTCTTTCATTCTTCTTCCTCTTGGGAGGATATCGCTCCGGCTATGGCCAAAAGCCCTTCCAAATGCAATGCGGAGACTAGCTCGGTATTCATTCTCCTTGAGGGGTCAGTTACTCTAATTCCAGAGGCAGATATCTCATTTATGCTGGCCTGAACCACTGCTAGCGAGGATTGGTCGCTGTTTCCCTCGATTATCCTCATTGCGGTGGAGAGCGCCTTTGCAGCATGTCCGACCGGGCTTCCTTCAGAAGAGAATAGCGCGTCTACTCTGGATTGGGCCTCTGACAATTCCTCTTCCATCCTCGTGGCTCCTCCGAAGAGGGATGTTGAGGCCCATTCAGCGGCATTTTTGCCTGCTTCAGATCCGGTTACTAGCTCCTCAAGCATTAGATTGCCAGGGAGGGGATGGCCCCCATGCATACCTGTGAATGCGGAACGACCTGCGGCATACAGTCCGGTGTACCACATCTTCCCAGAATCAAAAACGGCCCTACCGTGTGTATCTATTGGTATCCCCCCTATTGTGGCAACTATGGTTGGGGATAGTGGTATCACTTCTGTTCTGACATCAAGTCCTGTCCTGTTGAGGACCTTCGCGATAGTCCCTTCGAACCATCCCTCTGAGGATTTCTCCATAAATCGCATATCAAGCACGCAGGATTCTCCATCCATGACTTCCAACGGCCCTGCGTCCTCCCCTGAGTCTTTTCGAATTCTCCCTCCTGATCCCAGAATATCCATCGGCAGGACTGTTCCAGTACCGGCAATTGTCAGAGCGTGCATCGGGACCGAGGACATTCCTCCTAGCTTTATTCCGGCTGCATGGGATATCGCGAGGCCGTTTCCTGAACCATGTGAGGGAGCAGACCAGATTCCCTGATACCCCTGAGAGGCGACTATGACGGATTTGGCTTGGATAGGGATGAGATCCCCCGATTCAATGTCTAGTGCAATTATTCCTCGTACCTGGTTGTTGTCCATCACCAATGTGACAGGAAGAAGGTCTGACCTTCTGTTTATCTTACGCTTCATGGTCTGCTCTTCGAGGGTCCTCGTAACCTCCCTCACAGTGCTGTCTCCGCAACCTGCAACTCTGGCGATACTATGCCCTGGGAGTTGGGAAAGGTGCGGGGACCCATCAGGTGATCTCCTGAGGACTAGCCCCCATCTTTCCAGCTCAGCTAGGTTTTCCACTGCCGATGAGCATATCCTCGTGGCCGCCTCCTGGTTTGTTGTTTCGCCCCCTGCTGAGATGGTATCCTGGATATGAGAAGAGGGAGTTGTCTCATTCAATGAGGCGGCGAGGCCGGATAGTGGGGGGTGTCCTGAAGCCGACCCAACCGAAGACTCGGAAACCAGTAGAGGATTCGCTCCAGCGTCTGCCGCTGATATGGCCGCTCTTAGGGCCGCAGGCCCATCACCCAGTACTAAGACGTCCCACGACTCCATGCCTATCGGCCCTTCCACTGGGAAAGGTGTCATGAATATGACGCTCGGTGCACATTGGTTAATTCTGCCTATCGCTCAGGGGAATCGCTATTCTCCTGACTGCTTCAGCGGCTTCAGTCATGCGTACTGCGGCACTTTCGGGATTTACTCCGGTTGTCAATGAAGTCTGGACTACCATCGAGGATAGGGTCTCGCCAGACTCGCCCTTCAGAGTCACTTGAACGGGGTGTGGGCCTGACTCGGAATCCGGCCACGCTATGCCTATCCACAGCACGACAGCATTGTCTAGCATCCTCATTAGTTTGGCGACCTTGTCAATTTTCTCATCTGTGATAGTTAGGGGGTGTGGTGTTGTCGGCGCGCTGATTCTCAGGCTTTGGTGTGCTGGCTCTCCTTTGGCGACTACTATGTCGAGTTCGAATGTCTTGAGGGCCTCAGTGTGATTGTGAATCATGACGAAGAGTTCCCCCTGCCCCTCTGAGCACCTAGGAGGGAGGTCTAGGTCAAGCCTCCACGAGTCAAGATCCTCTCCCTGTATCCCAGATACAGAGTCATGAAGTCTGTCAATTAGCCTGAAGAGGCCTGGCTCCCATGCCCTGGTGTGTGCGAGCAGTTTGCTCAGTGAAGAGACGTTGAATTTTTTCGAGGGGTCGAAGAGCGCGTCTGTGGCGCTTATCTTGAACACCGATTTTACCTCTGAAATCATTCTGTTCCGATCTATAATCCCTCTTTGCTCCCAGTGGATTGCCTGTAGTGTGCGCTCGACAGCGGAATTGGGTGTCTGGCCCGTCCTAACGCTAAACTCCAATGAGTCGAGCCACTCATCCCAGAGATCGCTTGTCTCAGGGTCCAGATGTGCCTTCATAGAGTCTGTAAACACCGATTTGAGTATGCTGTCGTGCAGTGTTGGAGCATGCAAGGAGAGTAGTGTGAAGTCATTTGACCTCATTGGGATACTTCCCTCGAGCTTGAGCGAGTTGAGTATGCAGACTGTTCCGAAAAAGGCCCCTGATGCCATTAGGGAGGGGGCTAGGACTGCACCCGGATTTAGTCTCATCAGGACGTATAGTGATGCCGCGCCAAGAATTGCTGATGCTAGCCTCAGCCTCTCCCTTATCCCCCTGTCCCTCAGGGTGCTGATTATTCTCTCTGATCCTGGATACGATCCCTTCGACTTGTGCCCCTCTACTGTGAGTGATAGCCTGTCTCTGGCCACCATTGACGAGAACCATGATGCCATATTGGTCGGGATGTAAAGGATTGAGATAGCAGTGAACAGACCGATGCTTAGTTCGATCGAGGAGTATTCCCACCCAACTAGCAAAACTGCACAGGAGACGGTGGCCACTGCGGGAAGGGTCAGTCTGATCTCTGAGGTGGTCCTAACCGAGGAAAGCCAGACCCAGAACCTCCTTCCAGCGTCCCTCCTGGCAATCATCCTAGAGAGGGCTCTTTCGTTCCTAGCTCCAAACCCACTGTCCTCCCCATACGGGGTCGGCAGTGGAGAGACGGGGTCCTCCATGTACCGTGTGAAGAGTTATCGTGCTTGATGGCATCGGATGATAGGATGCCAGAAGGGGCGTTTTCTTCGCTAGACTTCTTGAGGGGTAGGCTTTGCGGGATACGGGCGTGTAGCATAGCCTGGATAATGCACTGGCCTCCTAAGCCAGGGACCGCGGGTTCGAATCCTGCCGCGCCCGCCACTGGAAGAATGCTGAATTCTATGTGAAGGCCAGTCCGTGAAGCTCGCCTGCTTCAGCGGCCCGATGGAGGAATCTCTCCAAGGGAACTCTTGCATGCATTGACCTACGCAGGCTGGTGTCGCACTCCGCCAAGGCACCCAGGAGGTTGTCTCTGAGTGTGTCGGGTATTGCCAGCCTTCTTCCCACTAGTACGTCGTGCAATTGCTGGACGACGTCATCTGCATCAAGGCCATGTTCATTCATTAGACGGTCGATCTCGGCCAATGCTCCAACCAGTACTCTTTTCCTTCTGCCTCCTTTGTTCTCCCACTTCCACTCGACTACCCTTCCCCTCAGGGCCATCTCGACCAAGACTCGCCCTGTCTGAAGGGTTGTCGCCTGGACCAGCTTATGGACAGCTGACCTATCTGCACTGAGCCCCCTGGATTCCAACATCTCCAATGTGAAGATAGCCTTTCTCAGATTTCCATCGCAGATATACGCCACATCCTCGATGACCTCTTGGCTGGCCTCTGAGTTCGATTGTTCATTTAGAGAGTTGAGGGTATGGACGATTCTCTCCCTGTCAGTAGCAGGTATCCTGATCATCCTGCTCCTGGACCTAAGTGCGTCAATTATCCTAGAAGGGGCGCGTGCTACCATGATGAACCTGGATGCGTTTCCTACTTTCTCCATCATTCTTCTGAGATAGGCCTGGCGGATGGGCCCAAGGTGATCTGCATCCTCCAGTATTATGAGTCTACTAACTGGTATAGTCCCAGGTCCTGTTTCTGTCTCAAAGCCCGCAGGGGGGGAGTCGCCCCCGGGGATTTGCGCCATCCCCCTGTCGAAGGCGTCCAGACTCATTCTCCCTGCCAGGGTATCGCTGGATCCACCAGGCCTCAGGAAGTTCTCGAATTTCGCCATTGCACCTGACTGACGCGCTAGATCTCTGCATTGTAGCACGTGTGTCGTTGATCTCCATCCGGGCCCTAAGATCTGTCTGGCTACCAGATTCCAAGACGCGGTCTTCCCCACTCCGGGGGGGCCCGTGATCAACAAGTGGGGGGGGTCTTGACTGACTGATGCGGATTGAAGGGCACTCCTTACTCCTTGCGGGACCGCCAGAGCATCGAAATTACTCGGAGAGTACTCGGTTAGCCAGCTCGCCATGACCCCTCGTTCGCGTGAGGGGACTTGAACTCTCTCTCATATCGCCTTTAGCGTCTTGATGGGCCTGCCTTGGCTTCTGGGTTTGGCGAAGACCCTGTAACCGCACTTGTGGCATGACTTTCCTGTGGATCCTGCTTCAATCCAGGTCAGGTGCCCACACCTGAGGCACTTGTACCTAATTTCTAGTGGATCCATCGATGACTCGCAGTGGTTGCACTTTGGCGGTTCGGAGGGGTTCCATACCTTTCTGTCGGTACGATTACACTTCCGGCACTTATGGTTGACCATGTACTCGTTCTCGTTCGCCATCGTGCCCGCGACTTTGATGTCCTTCTTCAACCTGTCCTATGTCTCAAATTCATTTTCTTGCGCTTTCACAGACGTTGATGAAGTTCTGAAACATCACATTGCCATACTCAGAGTCGTTTACTTCTGGATGGAACTGAAGGCCGAATCTGTCCCCTCCAGAGTTCTCCATCCCTTGGACCTCGCACGACTCGCTCCTTGCAGTGATCGAGAAACCCGTCGGTACTTGGGTGACCTCGTCATTGTGGCTTTCCCAGACTGTCTGAGTGCTCGGGGTTCCGTTGAAAATCTTCCCTCCTGAACCCACCAGTGATATCGTTGCTGCTCCGAATTCTGGCTTGGGGGCCTCAGCTGACTTTCCCCCATAATATCCGGCCATAAACTGGTGACCCGCACATATTCCCAGAATCGGAACGTCGAGGGTGAGGTATTCAGCGCAGTTTCCCAGCTCGCCCGTTAGGCCCACTCTGGCCGCCCCACCGGAGAGTATCAGTCCGTCAACCTCCCTGAGGCCAGACAGGGGCGTGTCATTTGGGAATATCTTGGTGTCTACTCCTAGATATCTGAGCATTCTCCATTCTCTGTGCGTCCACTGACCGCCATTATCTATCACGTCGATAACCAGTTTTCGGTCCTCCATAGACGTCGAAGACGCAGGAGGGTGATGAATAATGCCCTCTCAAAGGTTGAAAAAGAGAACCCTTCTCGTAAGGTTCCAAGCCCCGATGGTGTAGTGGCCTATCATGCAGCCCTGTCGAGGCTGCGACCCGGGTTCAAATCCCGGTCGGGGCGCCACTCGAAATTACTCATCGCTCTCAACTGTGCCTAACCATGCCTCGAATGAGCAGAGCCTCAGGGTGCTGCTGTAGTCCCTCTTCACCTTGAGGCTTACAGACGGGGGATGTGGGTGCAGTGGGGATGTGATTTCGACTATTTTGTTGATGGTCTCCTCGATATCGGATTCGGCGATAATCACCCTTCCCCTGATGAGAGAGGGAGATTCGTTGTCCAGTAGATGTATCAGCCCGGGGAGCAGGTCGATTGTTTTGTGAGGGAGGTTCACCACAAGCATGTCCCATGAGTTGCTCATCTCGGCAATACTGGACAGTTCGGTTGCATCCGCGACACCGACGATTCGGTCCGGAAATATTCTCTGTATGGCCGAAGGGGTTTCGGGGTATTTCCTTCCATCCCACCTCCTGAGGTTGTCCAGAAGCATACTGATTGCGTCTGGGTTGAGGTCAGCGGCCATGACGTCCGAAACTAACGATTCCTCTGTGATGATGTTAGCCAGGGCAGGGCCCACTCCACAGAACGGGTCACAGACCCTAATCGGCCTACCAAGCAGCTCCCTGAGTCTCCTTGCCATGCTCAGTGTCTCGATTCTCTCTGCCTGTAGCTTGGTTGAGAAGTACGCTTTTGTTGGGTCGCAAAGTATCATTTTTCCAGACTCCCTCACCATCACACGGGTGTCTATCTTGTCCTCTGAGATATCCCCAATGATCAACTCGTCATCTTCTCTGAGTGCTATTGGTACTAGGTCCCTTATCCTGAACTCCCCTTGAACCCCTCTGTCCTCCATCAAGATCCTGACCCTTGGGTGAGCAGTCATCTTTGAGTAGGCAATCTCATTTCTGTATTGAGAGACGTCCTCTTCGATCCTTACAATCATCATGTCTCCAATGAACTCGTGATTCGAGGGCCAGCTCTCCCCATGGAGAGTTATGCTCTCCTCGCCGACTAACTCCCGGAGGTGTTTCCACCAGTCTCCTGAGTCATCTCCGTAAGGGACCCCGTCGACAATGACTACCTGATATCCATCGAGTAAGGCTGGGAGCGTATCTGGTGCCTGTTCTGAGAGGGGTATCAATCTGTGCTTGCCGTCGGAGTCTGGAAAAATCCTCATGGTCTCAGAATGGAGGGCGTTGTCTTTCAGTAGGACGATTACGTCCTGCACGGAATTATTCGGGACCCTCAGATGTCGCATCACGTTCATCATGTCCGACGGGTCAGCGCGCTTCAGAATGACGGGTGAGTGGGAGGACTCGGGGCTTTGGCTGATAGGACTAGGGCCTGGTGATCTGAGGCATATGACGAATCTTGCAGTAGAGGCGGCTAGGTCATCGGACAGGCGATACCTAGAGGGGTACACCGCTATACTCCCCGAAGACCAGGAGGAGGGGCTTGCCGAACTCGTCGGGAGCTGGGAGAGGGCGATGAGAGAGACAGTGGAGCGCCCGGATGAGATGATCATGGAGGCGAAGAACAGGAGGGTCTCCCTTATGGTAGTCGGGGACCCCATGCAGGCGACCACTCACATAGACCTGAAGATTAGGTGTGAGGAGGAGGGTGTTCCCTTCTATGTCATACCAGGAATTTCAGCTACCAGTCTCGCAGTGTCCTTGTCTGGGCTACAATCCTACAGATTTGGAAGGCAGGTCACCATCCCTTACCAGTACGGCGATTACCTTCCAGTATCCCCCCTGGAGATGATTGTCGGCAACCAGATGAATAATCTGCACACCCTGGTTCTTCTGGACCTAGATCCAACTGGCATGGGCGTAGATACGCCCATTCCAATGTCCCCAGAGCAGGCATTTTCCACTGTGATGGAAATGGCTGGACGCCTCGACGAGAAGGAAGGAGATTTCTTTGACTCACTCGAATCCCGCATACCTGATTGGGACTGCATACTACTCAGTGACATTGGAACGGCCGACCAGCGCCTCGTTTCAGGCTCATTCTCCGAGATCTCGGATGTCGCAGGCGGGCGCATTCATTGCCTTATTTTCCCCGCCTCTTTCAGTGGGATGGAGCGAGATGCCTTTGAGCACCACAAAGCGGATACCTGATTTGGTAGGAAGTACTCGGAGAGGCCAGAGGAGCGGAGAGAATGGCCAAACCACCTGCTGAAGTCAGCTTTCCGGGGAGCAGAAACAGGAGGAAGAAGGTCCGAGTTAGGGGCATCAAGCAGGCTTCGAAGGAAATTCAGAGAAGGCTCGAGTCGAATCTCGAGACCCTCCTCAATGACCCTGAGTGCTTCGTCCCAGAAATTACCGGGGAGCTAGGCAAGGTATCCCTCTTCGGATCAAAGGACAGGATGGCCATGACCCTCAAGGAGATTGAGGTTCTGGCGGCCAAGAGGCATGATCAGAGATGGCTCAAGAAGAGGATGGTCAAGAAGGGTGGTGATGAGGTTTGCAGGGCCCTTGCTGGAAGTCTGTTGGCGGCCGGGGAGGAGGACCTGTCGACAGTTTCCGTGTTCAAACACCCCCTCTATGGGACCTCAAGCTACCTCCGCAGGGGCAACGGCAAGCAGAGCCACCTTGCTGGAATTCAGAACTTCAACCATCCCAGGCTGAGGCTCTTGGTGTGGGACGGTCATGCGAAGGCCGGACAGCATTTCTTCTCGTGGGACGGTGGTTTCGTCTGCTCGTGCTCGAAAGCCGAGGCGCCCCCAGAATGGGTTGACTGGGTTCTTGACAAGTCCTCTGTGGACCTATCCGGAGATGAAGTCAAGTGGACGGTCGGTCTGACCGAGGAGATGGTCAGAGACGAGGAATTCAGTGAGAACGGATGGGTTCTACTGACGTTCCAGGACGGGACCAAGGTCGGGATTTCCCCTACGTCCCTGGCAAAGACGGAGGAGCCTTTCGCCCAGAGCCTGGCAATCACGATGATGCCTCCAAACAAACTGGGAGAGGTGTGTGAGGCAGAGTGGATGTGGAGGCCGAGAGGGTGGCCCGAGGGGGAGAGTCTGCCATCCGAGGGGCTGGAGAGGCTGAGTGAGGTTCTGGATACCTGGCTGAGGATGTCGCTGGACGACGCCAAGCTCTCAGAGGCATGCAGAGCCAGTGTCCTGAACTCGATAGAGGAGGGTCACGTGGTCGGGAGCTCTTGGTTCCACGAAGAGGACAGGGCGGGCTTCCTGAATCATCTAACGGGAACTGATGACGAGAAAAGGGCGATTTCCACGATTCTGGACTCACTGGACAGAGGGATTCACATCAGATCCGACGGGGTCGTACTGAATCTGGATTCGGATGTGGTCAGGATGGAGCAGGGCGCATGTCATCCAAACCTCGTGTCACTGTGGCCCGCTCACGGGAAGACAGTACTGGCGGGGATGTTCGGACTGAGTGACGAGGAGTCACAAGGCATCCTAGAGAGGCAGGCCAGGAGGAAGCAGGGATTCGGTGCATTCCTCAGAGAGCTTGGGGAGGAGCTGGACACAGAGATGAGGCTTCGTAGGCTCCCGTGGGAAAACGAGGAGCTGCCCGAGCCCCTGGGTATGGCTGACAGGCTGATCAGGAAGGCCGTCGGGGACGGGGTCCCCTCCACTGTCTCCCTAGCAAGGAAGGGCAAGGGGCTCGAGTCCGCCATGGGTTGGTCATGGTTAGTCGTCCACAACAAGACCGAGTCAGACGCCTGGAGGTTCGATGAGTCGATAAGAGACAAGGGGGGAGATTGGGTGCCGGCACTACAAGCCCTGTGGGACGCAGCCGAGGACCTCCTCCTGAATGACATAGAGGAGGCCGAGGAGGACTACAAGAACGCTATGAAGTGGCTAGCGGAGTCCTGTGGGGTCTCCGAATTCAGTTGAAGCTATGAAAAGCCACGTGTGAATATACTTCTCATAGGTCACACTTATTACGGTATCAGCCGACCACCTACCATGTCAAGAAATCTGACACCGATAATGCTTGTAATTGGACCGTTGATGTTGGTGGGGGCCTTCTTCAGCTGGCCCCTCCAGAACGAGGTTGGGATGGAGGCTGTCGAGCTTCTGAGAGATGACGCGTCAATCGTCCTAGCCGCGGTTGGGGTCCTAGGAATGTCCCTGATGTTCGGCGGGCTACACCTGCTCTCAATGGACATGAAGAAGGGCGCTGACAGGATGTCAACTCAGCTACTCAACATGGCCGATCTGTTCATCTTCGGCACATTCGGCCTTTTCCTTGCTGGATTTGGAGCGCAAACCGCGGTAATCCTGCTTACCAATGACACTACTGCAGTGTACGAAGACCAGGCTACGAGGGAAGCCGTGGCCCTGATGGTGTTCAATGCTGGAAATGGGCTTTGGGCCCTCACGCCTGTGTCATGGGGGCTTGCGATGATCAGTATGGGACTGGCTCACGTAGGTCTGAAGGTACCAGAGGGATTGTCGGAAGGAGCGTTCTTCATGTTCATGCCAGTCGGCTTCGCGAACACGCTTCTCCCCCTGATACAGGACGCTGAACAGACTGAGTTCCAGATCGTGTTTCCGCTTACCATGGTGCTCTACATCTCCCTTGGCGTCATGATGCTTGGTGGCATGGTAGACGAGCCAGGCACTGAATAGGCGACATACTTGAGAGCCTGGCCCGCTTCTGGGGCGCCATGAGTTGGGCTAGCCTAGTGGGAAAGGGCCTCTTCAGCGGGGCAGTGATAGTGACAGCAAGTGAGATTGCCAAGAGGTCGGCGACCTTCGGTGCGATGGTCATCTCTCTCCCCCTGGCGAGCCTGATGGCGATGACTGTCCTATACCAGGACACGAAGGACACGGGGCAGGTCGCAGACTTCGCAGAGGCGATAGTCTGGTTGATGTTGCCCTCCCTGATGATATTCATTGTGACCCCATGGATGCTGAGGAGGGACTATGGGTTCGAGGTGTCAATGGCTGCCGGCATCGTGTGCACCATCGTGCTCTACCTGGCAGGGGCATGGGCGGCCCAGAACATAGGGCAGGTATCCTAGGTGGGGAAATGCGACCGCTAGCACTAGTCACTGGGGCCTCGAGCGGAATCGGGCGCGAGATTGCAAGACACCTCGCAAATGGCGGTTACGACGTGGCACTGGTAGCCAGGAGGGAGGGACTGCTGAGGGAGCTCGCCGGTGAGCTAGAGGCCGAGCACGGGTGCAAGGCGGAGGTGGTCGTGGCTGACCTATCGGACATGAGCCAGGTCGAGAATGTCAAGCAGGTGGTGGAGGAGGTTGATGTCCTGGTCAACAACGCCGGATTCGGGAAATGGGGCGTTCTGACCGATCAGGAGGAGGCATCGGTTGAGGAGATGGTCGATGTAAACATCAGAGCTCTCACAACCCTCACGAGGCACTATGCGGGTAAAATGCTGGGCAGGGGCAAAGGGAGAATCCTGAATGTGGCGTCTATCGCCGCGTTCCAACCGGGCCCTGGAATGGCGGCGTATTGCGCAACCAAGTCGTACGTGCTGTCCTTCTCGAGGTCGCTCCACTCGGAGTTGAAGGGGACGGGGGTGACAGTGACCTGCCTATGCCCCGGATACGTCGAGACCGGTTTCGGGGAGGTCGCGGGGATGAACCTCCGGGGGGAGATCAAGTCGTGGAGCGCGATTCCCGCCAGCAGGGTCGCCTCGATAGGTGTGAAGGCGATGGAGCGGGGCAGGCGAGAGGTGATTCCGGGTCTTCTCAACAAGCCGGTCCCGTTGTTCGGGAGGATGCTCCCCGTCAGGCTTCAGCTGGCGATAGTGAGGGTGGTCCTGATGGTCGGAAGGCCAAGTCGCTGACAACCATTGAAGTGTGGGCCTGTCATGTAGCGTACATGAGCACCGTGCGGACCGTTCCCCTGTTCGTCCTTCCAATGGGCCTCTTCCCGTTGACGCAGGAGCCCCTGAGGGTGTTCGAGCCACGGTACAAGCAGATGCTCGATGACTGCGTGCTGGGGGGAGAGCCGTTCGGCTACGTCGCCTCCGCTGACCCTCCCAAGGCCCTCGGAGGATGGGCACTGCCCGGCCAGTACGGGCTACTGGCTGATGCCGAGGACGTGAGCGAGCAGGGCACCAACCTGCTCTTCACAGCGTCAGGGGAGACACGCTTCAAGATCAGTAGGGTCCTTCCCGCGGCACTTCCAGCACGCGACTTCGGGGAGATATTCCCGACGGTGGACGAGCTCGTCGAGGAGTACGTCGATGAAGACCCCGATGGCAAGCTGTACCTTCGTGCGGAGGTCGAGGAGCTCCCTCCCCTGGAGGGTAAGGTTGAGCATCGTAGGTGGGAGATCCTGGTCAGGGCCTGGAGCGAGCACATAGTAGCGGTCGACTCCCTGGTGATGGCTTCCGGCATGGGGCTTGAGGACGTCCTTCCGATCATGGAGGGGGAGTTCATGCCGTACACCGAGTCCGGCCTGTGGAGCGCCTGCCAGTCGATTCTCAGTGACCACCATGACAGGCAGAGGGCCCTGGCAAGCGCCTCAGCGAACGAGGTCGCCGACGTGATAGAGGAGGCACTGGAGGCAAGCATGGCACAGATGAACGTGCTCAGGTTCATGATGGAGAGCGAGTGAGCTCCTCCGCCCTGCGCCTCTTGATGTAACGGAAGAGTACCCTCGAGAAGACCATCGAGAAAGCGAGGAACAACCACCAAGGAACTGATGTTTCACGATCGATGAAATAGGTCGCGACCAAGATGCCTGCGCCGTAGAAGGCACGGAATATTGAGTACGCAATGAACGACTTCATCAGAGGGTGGTCGAGCAAGTCCGAGAGCCGAGACACGCCCCCCAGCCCCCCATTCTGATATTTTATCCCCTCAGCAAAGTGTAAATCGACAAAACCATAATTAGACTAGGGTCAGATGAAATAACATGGAGATGAAGACATACCTCAATCCTAAGTGGTGGCTGATTGTATTCGGGGCGATATTCCTCATATTGGGTGCTGGTAATTACATAACTGCCGAGGAGGCAGCTGAGACTGCCTACCCTGACCCGACCGACAGGGATGTCTTCTATGAGCAGACCTTCGGCCTCTTCTCGATGGCATTAGCATCGCTCGCCCTAGCCACGGGACTCTGCGTCAAAGGCAGGGGATTGTCGGTGCTCGCCATGGTTTCCTCTGTGGCGATGATAGTCCTATTCGTGCTGCACTACAACGCCGGAGAAGTTGTGAACTATGGCTACAACGACATCAGGCTGACCGCAGCATTGGGTACCCTACTGGGTCTCATGGGGCTCGGTGGGTACATGCACCTAGAGGAGGACGAGTAGTATGATCGACACGATCCTAGATCCCCAGATATGGCTGGTTCTCGTCGCGGTGGTTCACGCCGTGGTTGGAGTCATCCTCCCCACCGAGTGGGAGGACGACACGAACAAGCTCGTG